>Ga0209428_1000204_pt1 | contig 12443 bp, 6 predicted proteins | sample OlaalgELextract1_2_FD_187377 | JGI IMG/M metagenome (GOLD analysis project Ga0209428, IMG submission 187377) | Olavius algarvensis symbiont microbial communities from Tuscany, Italy - Type G ELBA extract 1 (SPAdes) (version 2) | ecosystem: Host-associated > Annelida > Digestive system >...
AGCTGTTCAGAGATTCAAGTTACGACGTGTACCAGAAGTGAAGTGAAAGCAGAAATACAAAGATTATCACAAATTGCGACCATGTCCTGTTCCAGGTTGTTCTGTGTCAGTCAAACGACTGCCGTCTCATCTACAGTCACATAAAATTGCCAAATATTCCTTACAATACAGAATGCTACTTTCCAAAGCTGAGAAAAGTTATAAATATTTCAAGCATGCCGCTGCAGAGGCAGCTTCAAGCAGTGTTCCAGTGACACCGGCGCCAGTGGCACTGAACACTCCTCAACAGGACAGTAACACAGTTGCTGTTGCTCAAGCCAGTGAGGTAGATGAAGAGGTACCCGTACTGACACACACTGATGATAAGGATCTTTACCACTGAACCAGGACAGTCGATGCCCCAGGGCAAAGATCGGTCTGCCTTCCTCAGCAGTGGAGAGAACAAAACAGAACTGATTCGCTTCCTGGTTGAGTACTACAAAAGCCAAGCTGTCAGGTGTATTTTTCATCAATCTTGTTCTTATATCCCTTTATGTAATATTATTTGATTGATATCTAATTTTATTTGAGTGATAGCTGTATATATGTATTTGTATACTTTCACGTCTACTCTATTCTTTACATATTACAGGTCAAAGCTGAGGATTCCTCTCATCATTACAGAGACTTGCAACACTTGGCTTGTTTCACCAGAAGATGTCACCTTACTGGAAACTTGTAACCATCACGAAGTGGACACCAGAATAGTCAGACATGTGTCACTGTCTGACAAACCAGTAATGATTGTTGCTAACTTGCTGCAGATACAGATATTTTTGTCTTGCTGATTTACGCCTTCCACAAAAGCCGTCCATCTGAGAAGTGGTTCATGAAGATAAAGAAAAACAGATACCTGGATATCGGTGACACCTGCAAGGCCTATGGAGAGGAGATTTGTGACGCATTGCCTGGTTATCAGTGTTACAGGGTGTGACACTACTTCATATCCATACAAGGTTGAAAAAATGAAAGCACTCAAGAAAATGATAACTCAAGGCAAGTCCAACCTCTTGGCTCCACTAGGAAAACAGAGAATCTCCAAGCAAGATGCTGAGAAGATCCTGAACTTCATGCAGACCATCACATACCCTTGAAAACAAGATGAAGATTTTGTGGAGACAAGAATCTGCATGTACAAACAGCAGAAAAACAAGTCCAGCCTCACTCTACTACCCGACAAACACAAGCACGTTAAACAGTCAAACCTCCAAGCTTACATTTGGAAACAATGTGTCCTTAAAGACATTAACTATCCTAACCCAGAGGAATGTGGATGGCAAGTGGAGGAGAATAGCATTGTGCCAGTATGGTTCCACTGCTCCCAGTTTCCACCAAGTCTGTCACGTAGGAAACCTCGCAGACAAAAGCACAGTGAGGAGACAGACTGGGCTGATGACGAAAGTGAGGAACTGCCTCCTGCTGAACCACCAAAGAAGAAGCAACGGAGTGAAACTACTAAATCATCACCACAAAGTCATTCAACAGTGTTCCATACATCAGTTGTAGAACTTTCACCCACATCCGAGAGCAGCAGCAGCAGTGACCTTGTACTTAGTGACTCAGAAACAGTGACTGACAGTGACTACTCCGATCGATAAGTCTGAGTAATCTGACACAGCTGGAAGATACTATAGACTTTCGAAATAATTATAATTACCATAAGTTAAATAATTATTGCATTGTTGGACATTTTAAGGTGATGCCGGCGATCAAAGTTATCTGATTTTCTAGATTCTAATATAAATCTACAATGTTTGTTTCACTTACGCTATGCCATACTGATGTTTATATTAGGTAGCAAAACACACTTATGCAAGTTATACTTGCATAAAATTCCTAATATAATGCATATTATGTGGAATTACATGAAAAATCACCAATATAACTCTTGTATAATGTTTTTGGCAAAGAAATGTAACATAGATACATGAAAATTGAACGTTCGCCAAATTTGCATAATTTATGCAAAATGTGTAAGGTTAAAAACAAAATATGAATAAATTAGTGATTGAGTGGAGTAACTTAGACTGTTTTATGTAGTAATAATGCATTCTTGTCTTTTTATTTCAAAAAAATTACAGTTATGGAGGAAAATATGCAAATCTGCGATTGAACCTCCTAGATGATGGCACTGCCAAGAGAGACTACACTGCGAAATCTGCGTAATCAGCGAGCAGTGAAACAGTAGTACTTTCTCCATTTTCATCAAATCATTCAGGTTGAGCAACTGGACACAGCAAAGGATTTTCGCTCTATACTGCTAATAATTGAACTTAATTGCGTATGGATTGTATATACAGTGTATAAGATTGGATTGTCTGTTGATGTTGTACGGAGTTCATTAAGACAAAATTTCGCGGCGAAACTGAGTCGACAGTGTGCAAGGCCATTTCAGCTGAATGTAACGATGAAGACAAGTGCTGCACCAGGAAGGCCAAAAAGAGATCTGCGGTGGATGCAGTGTTGCCTGTTAACATGCCGAATATGGATGACGATGATGTCGTGGCCCAGTAGGCCTAATTAATCTACAATGATTCCCCAACCGCTAGACTGGGTTTCTGGGATTTAAATTCGTTATTCTGACCCTTGCTGGTTGGAAGGCCACAGACCAATTTCGATTGGCATAGTGGTGACATATGGGCCTGGGACAATGCCACAAATTATTTTGTGGGTAAAAATCAACACCAGCACATGCTGTGTATAACGAAACTGCCTATACTGCAATAATGAAACTGCGTTTACTGCAACAATACTGTTTAAATTTAATGATCATTCAGTGCGTGCAACAAAGAATGTGGTTTATTGTGAAATTGTATGGAACAGATTTTAATGATCATTTAAGTTACTTGCATGCAGTGACAGTTACAGCATTTTAGATGTTAGCAAAGCACCTCAACAGCCAGCAGCTGCAGCCAGTAGCAGTGAGCCGTCTGCATCAGTGCAGCCGTCTGCACTGATTTGACAAACAGTTCTTACTGTAATTTATTCTCCAGTTAATAATTTATTCTCCAGTTAATACCGTGTAAACTTTTCCACATGTATTGTGGTTAGCCTTGATGTCATTCAGCTCATCTTTATGTACAGCTACTTCAGTCTGGAACCAGACGTCTGTGACACGGCTCATAGAGCTGTCGCGAGAAAGACCACCTGCTCAAAGACAAGAGTATGAAAAAGAAAACGATTTGGACTCGCACAGCTGAAACGCTTGCGTCAGAAAATCTTGTTGCTGTAAGAATTGAGATTGCATTGATGCACTGTGCCAATTGCTGACATGTTGTGAAGTTTGAAAAGTGCCGTAAACTGGGGTGACTTCGGCCCAGGTCTGTTCATGAGTTGCAACTCCATGTTTCTTACAATACTTATAGTGCAGCGGCCATACCCAGGAAATTTTGATGGTACCCCTACCAGAGGTATAACAAGTTGAAATTGGTATCATTTTGACCGGAATGATGTCTAGTTTGCAAAAAATGATGTTGTAATTGCAGATTTTGTGTACAACATGCCAAATTAACCCCTTGTTTGCCAAAAAACCGACGAAAATGGCCATTTTCACTTTTTCTCTTATTTCTTGAAATATGCTACCCAAACTCCACCCAAACTTCCTAATACTGATTTATTTCACAGAGAAGACCTACAGGCATACAAATCAACGAATTTGAAGTACCTTGGAACACTTTAGGGTCGATAATATACCAAAAACTTTGAAATTTCAGCGAATTTTACGTAAATAACGACATAACTTTCTAATTTGTTGAGACAAACAACGTTATAACTGGGCGCAATGGGTGTCATTTTAATCGTCTGAGTGTGTAGAATTCAAAAAATGATATTGTAGTTGCCACAGATGTGCTTAAACTTGTCAAATTAAGCCTTTATTGGCGAAGGGGCGAAAACGTTTTTTTTTTACTCTTTTCCCTATTTCTTGGAATATCCAGCCCCAATTCCAATCAAACTTCCTCATATCGATTTATTTCATGTAAGAAACCTTCAGGCATACAAAGAAAGGCATTCTAATTAGTTTTGAACAGTTCTAGGCCCGGAATTTTTCAGGTATGACATGTATAGACTGGTTTCCTGATCCTGTGTCTTGCGTGGGATGACAAATCTCGGTCAGTACCGGTAAGTAGTGTTACCATAATAATTGTCAAGCGGGTTATCGTAGGTCATAAATATTCTATGTTTGTTTACAGTAGTATGCTGCTAAGTAAACGGCTATAAATGGCTACTAAGCGTCAATTATCAGGATTGGACATTTTGCGAATGATGGAAATAATATTTGCTGTATTCCCGTTTCGCCGAATCCCGTTTCGCCGATTAATGAATATCTAGTAGTTGTAGTAGTGATGGGTGGGGTTACGGTTACCGGTGGGGTTAGGGTTACGGTTAACCCTATATCTAACAATGTTAGACATCTACTTACCGAAAACAATGTTCTGTCCAATAATGCTCAAATATCGGGAAAAATATTAGGATATGTGCGAGAAGGAACTGAATTGCAGGTCCTCCCTGCCTCTTGAATGGCGTCATTAATGTGATTATGGTCTTTGTTTTCAGAATACAGAAACAAGATGGCCTACTGCAATGAGCCAACAACCAAGAAGCAGAAACGAACATACGTCGACAAATGTGTGATCTGCTGTAAAGCCTTAGATGATAGCTGTCCATATGTAAAGTGTCCGACGTCGGGTGGTATGACAGGTATTATCCAGGCTGCTGATATCCGTCAAGATGAGGTATACGCGCGTTTATCGGAAATCAAAGATGATATCTTAAATGGCTCTGTAACAGTCCGATACCACACAAAATGCAGAGCTTGGTATACATCTGCAAGTAACCTGAACTGTGTCCAGAAACAACCTTCGAGTAGAACATCTGTAGTTGACATAGATGATCCACCGGGTGATTCTGGGCCAGTACGTCTACGACGTTCCGACACATCATCATTTAACATTAGAACAGACTGCTTTCTCTGTGGGTCTGCAAACACTCGCAAAGAGAAGCTGACATGCGTTAGTACTGGGACTGGATCGTCAACAGGTGAGCGTATCATAAAGGCAGCTTTGGACAGAAAGGATGATGAGATTCACATGCGTATGTTGTCACACCCAGACCTCTTTGCTTACGATGCAAAATATCACAGGTCCTGTTATAGTCGGTATGTTTCAGACAGAAATATAAAGGCTGACCAAAGCAAGGCAGAGGCACAGACATCCCTGTCAGATGTCGATAAGGCTGTGTTGCGTTTGGGTGACGAAATCGAGAAGACCGCACTTTCAAAGGCCAAGGATAGGATGTTGGTAACCTTGTCGTCATTGCACGCGCAGTTCATCGAACTGTTCAATGAAGGAAGGCCGCCAGAAGATAAGGTGGGACCACGTGATTACCCCTCGTGGAAACTGAAGCACAAGTTGCAGAAACTGTTTGGTGATCGCCTGCTATTCATTGCACAGCCTGGTTTGTCAGACTTAGTCTGTTCTGCTGAAGTCACTGTTGGTGACGCCCTGAAAAGGATTTCGGCTTTGCATGTTCAGATCAATGACTTGGGTGAATGCGAATATACATCTAGTGATCTTGCAGAACACCCAGACTGTGATTCTGTGATTCTCCACCGAGCAGCAGGCATCCTACGCAACGCAATGTCAGGGATCACTTTTCAGAGTACGCACTATTCTCCAAGCAGCAACTTGAACACCGACCACTGCAAGGCATTTGTTCCGCAGACTGTGTATGACTTTGTAGCATGGTGTACATCCAAAGATGAATTTGATAAAGCTGCACATTCTGTTCCTGGCGAGTGTGACTTGAGGGTTCTTGGGATATGTCACAGTATCATTGGTTTGTCATGTAACACGCAGACCCCCATCACGTTTGGCCTTGGTGTTCAGATGCATCATGATCATGGGAGCAGAGATCTCATTGAGAGATTGAGCTCTCTAGGGTTTTCGATTAACTATGATGACGTTCGGAAGTTCCTGACGTCTGTAGCAATCGACGAACTGACTGAATCGCCTTCTGTTCCTATTTCACGTGGCATTTCAAAGTTTGACGGTGAGAACACTGCAACGGTCGTAGATGCAGCCATCGACAACTTCGATCAGAATGAGGAGACTGTAGATGGCAAGCACACCACCCATTCTATGGCCATTGTCTTGTACCAACGATCATTGGCTACTCCTGAATCAGACTTGATTCCCTGTTCAAAGCAAAAGTCGTTGGACACTGCTAAGTACAAAGAGCAACCAGTCCATGCATATCGCAAGCCAGGTAAGAAACCAGAACCTGTCATTACGCGCCAGACTGAGAATGTGACAAATGCCACAAGTGTCCCGAAGAATGATCTTGTCTGGGAAATGGCTCGTGTCTTGGGAGACGATGACTCGTGTGTGCCAGCATGGAGTGGTTTCAATGCCCTCGTAAGCACCAAGAGCGTTCCTGCTGCCAAGATTCGTTATCTTCCTTTCATCAACGCTTCGCCATCAGACCTGTCCACGATCTTCACAACTCTGCTGAGACTGGTGGAGACAGCGCAAGAGTTGGGACAACCCCACATACTTGTCACTGCGGATTTAGCAATATATAGCAAGGCACAACAGATCCTTTGGAGTAGGCCAAAATCGCTAGAGGGCAAGGTGACAATGAGGTTGGGTGGAATGCATCTGACAATGGCATTCTTGGCGAGTATTGGTAAGCTCTTTGGAGATGGTGGTCTTCACGACATCCTAGTCTCTTCAGAAGTTTATGCATCAGCCACTGCTAACCAGATGCTCCAAGGAAAGCAGTATGCCCGTGCAATCCGAGGTATACGTCTAGCGCATGAAGCACTGACACACCTATTCCTGACTGCCGCTGAAGACTTCGCTACCAAGAACTCGTTGCCTTGGGTAACTGGAGAAACCAAGCATAAGCTACAAGCTCTTGAAGAACCATTCAGGTCAAGGGATGCTACTGCATGTGCTGCCGCTTGTCACGAAGTGGAGGATTCCATCGCAGACTCTGTGCTCCATACAATAGCCCTTTTTCGGGAAGAAGGAAGACAACGTTCAGCAACCTTCGCATATTGGGATAGCTTCCTACAGGCTGGTGACACATTGCTTCGGCTACTGCGGGCAGATCGGGAGGCGAAATTCCTCATGCATATTGAAGCCGTCAAGGATACCGTTCCGTACTTCGTCCTTGCTGGACGCATCAACTACGCAAGATATACTCCAGTTTACGTAGCAGAGATGGAGCTGCTTGAGGAAAAGCAGCCACTGATGTATCGTCACATGATTGAAGGGGGATTCGTGGTCCGAAGGTCTAAAAGCAGGGTATTCAACTGCGTACCAACAGATCAGGCCCTGGAACAAAGTATCAATCGTGAAGCAAAGAGCCAGGGAGGTGTGATTGGTTTCACACTACAGAAGGGTGCGCTGCTCCGGTGGCTGATGACACGACACATTACAGGAGAATATGCAGAGGCTTTCAAGAATATCTGCAACTCCAGTAGTAAAGACAAACTACACGACGAACTTGGTGACACTCGTCTTCGCAGGGACAAGAAGGATGTGAAGGAGATAACAGAATACTTGCTACGTCAGTGCCAAGATCCATTCAACCGTGATGACGTTCCGGAAAGTCTTATCAACATCACTACAGGCCAAGTTGCTTCTGAGAAAGTTGAGAATTCACTACGAAACATTCCAGAGAACGGAAAGACTGTTGCTGACGGATTCATCAAGGAACGACTCGGAGAAAAGCCCACGAAAAGCTTCTGGGATCCACTGAACAAGACAACTGTGTTGACATTTGCAGACATGAAGAAAGCCCTACCAAATGACAAGGATCGCAAGTTGATCATCGACACAGAGGTCTTGTTTCGGAGGCTGCTTGCAGTTGCCCGTAGTCGTGATGTCGATCTGAAGAACGTGCTGCGTCATGAGCTTGCTGCAGTTCCTCCAGCGCTCTTCAACGATGATGGAAGGATGAGGAAGACCAACAAAGCTGACCTTGCCCAGAAGCTGGAGTCAAATTGTGCCGACGTTGTAGCATCACTTCCACAGGCACCAGATGCCACTTCCTCTGCGTATATCATTGATGGGATGGCAGTCATTCAGTCATTGAATGAGAACCACTTCCGCACCTTCAACGATCTAGCTGAAGTTGTACAGAAGCGGATAGTCGGGCTGCTCCGAAATCGTTCATTGAGTCTCAGCTCCGTGACCATCGTCTTCGACCGATACGATAATCCGTCTTCCATCAAATCTGCGGAAAGAGAACGACGTGGTTCACATTCGGAGCAAGCCTATCAGATCAGCGGTAATCGACAGGTACCCAACTACAGAAAGTTTCTGAAGGGATCCCGTAACAAGGCAAGCCTTGCGGAGTACATCTCTAACTACATCATCGAACATGTAGCCGAGTATCTGCCCAATGATACGTCAGTCGTTCTTGCTGGGGGCTTTAGTGAAGCAACGCTAGTCAAGTCCGTTTCCACATCCGCCGTTCAGAACTTGGAAAGTCTGTACTGCAACCAGGAGGAAGCGGACACTCGGATGATCCTTCATGCTTGCCATCTGTCTCAGCAGCATGGTAGGCTTATTGTTCGCTGTGATGATACAGATGTGCTAGTCTTGCTAGTCCACTATCATAGTGGAGGACATCTGTCTGACGAAGTGTACATGTACGCCGGGCATTCTGGGAAGGAGCGATACATCCCAGTACATTGCATTGCCAAGGAACTTGGACCACTGGTTTGTGGAAGTCTCCCTGCTGCCCATGCGCTGACAGGATGCGACACCACAAGTTCACTCTACCGAATAGGGAAGAAGTCTGCTTATTCTAAGCTGGTAAAATATGCAGATAGTCTTACAAACTTGCATAGCTTCCACAACGACGACTTAGACGGTAGTGTCGCTGCAGCAAGGAAGTTCGTTCTGCTGTTGTATGCCGGGAAGAAAGGCAAAGATATCAATACACTTGATGAACTGCGCTACGTGCTGGCAACCACCACTGACAAAACAGCAGCAATGCTTCCTCCCACTGAGGATTCCTTCAAACAGCATGTTTTGCGTGCCAAGTATCAAACCAGACTGTGGTGCCAAAGCCACATTGCCAGTCAGGAGGTGGTGGAACCAGTTGGTCATGGTTGGTCTGCCTGTGATGGGGGTATTGCGCCCACAATGTTCGTACAAGCACCAGCTCCAATTGAAGTCCGTGACCTCACCCACCTCTACTGCACGGATAAAGACTGCCAAAATGCTCGAAAATGTCCTTGCCGGCTTGCTGGACTTGAGTGTATCGATGCATGTTCCTGTAGTGATTGCAAGAATCAAAGCAACAGCGAACAGGAAGGATCTGCTGACACTCAGCTACATGTATTATAGACACTGGGCATGACGTGTAATTGATACTAGTAAACTGTAGGCGTTTATGTACCATGTTATGAGGGACAAATCACTGGATCTGATCTTTATGATGACATGTGGTTGTCTCGGACAGTGCTGACACTGGGTGTTAAGGGTGTTGGTCAAATGACTAATACGTTGCTAATGATGAAAAATTACAGTATTTTGGATGTATAAAGTGTTCCAAAGTGATTAAGAAAATTTATTTGTATGCCTGAAGGTTTCGTATGTGAAATATATCCATATGAAGAAGTTCGGTTGGAAATGGCACTGCATATTCAAAGAAATAGGAAAACACGTAAATTTTTGGTACATTATCGACCCTAAAGTGTTCCAAAGTACTTCAAATGCATTGATTTGTATGCCTGTAGGTCTTCTCTGTGAAATAAATCAGTATTAGGAAGTTTGGGTGGAGTTTGGGTAGCATATTTCAAGAAATAAGAGAAAAAGTGAAAATGGCCATTTTCGTCGGTTTTTTGGCAAACAAGGGGTTAATTTGGCATGTTGTACACAAAATCTGCAATTACAACATCATTTTTTGAAAACTAGACATCATTCCGGTCAAAATGATACCAATTTCAACTTGTTATACCTCCGGTAGGGGTATCTCCTTATTTAGAGGTCTTTTTCTGCCTCGGCCGCTGCACTATAGGCTCCCGCTCCGCGCTCGCCATGGAATGCGAACTCTACGCAGTTCTAAACTGATCCTTAAAAAAAGCCCTGGAGTATAGAGATGTGAGGTCACACACTCCAACAGTGCAGCTGTGGTCAGTGCGGGTATGGACACACTGAAGGATGTCACGCTGTAGGCCTACGCCAGGCAACAGTCACAGGTAAATATATACTAAAGCCCATAAGAATAAAAGTGGCCGTAGGTGTGTCCTGTGTTGTGTCCGGAGCTTACTGCAGTAGTCATTGAAATTGTGCATCACTACTTTGGTTGTCATCACAGTCATGAGCTAGTACCATGCGGTATAGTGTGAGTGTGTATGGTATAACCGCAGTATTTGTAGCTAACAGTACCGTGACCTCCAAGGCGCTGGTACAACCGTAAAAATGGTAGACCAGTACTGCACCGGTCTACAATTTTTGACAGTACCAGAGCATTGGACGTGCGCCAGTGGCGGGAGATCCTTTCTCGCCACCAACGTACAACTTTCGCACTATTGACCCTTCGGACCAGTGACCCGTCGGACCAGTGATCCTTTGGACTAGTGACCTGTGATCGTTGTTTGGTTCTTTTCACAGCATCACGTTCGGTGACCAACATTGGTGACGCATCCTTTTGTGGTTGTCTGGCAATACGACTTAACCCTCGATCGTCCGGCAGTTGCCAGTTTGCGTCTGTCTCGGATCAATGGTCACACACATGCCGTCAATTTATAGAAAGAAATTATGATAATAACAGCAGTAGGCCTAATAATTGGGATCAGTATGTAACGGTTACAATGCCTTTAATTTTTTCTGCGACTGTTGATAATTAGATGAACCATTGATTTTGACTACTTGTGGCCGTGCAGTCACTTGCCGCAGGGTATAAGAGCATGAGCAGCGTGTGCTCGCTCTCTTTCGGCGTGTGGTTGTCGAACAGTTAACTTCGTGTTGGTTACCGTGTTGATTCGGCGGTTAGATCTTGACCTGTTGATTTCGGATATGTGATAGGAGAAAAACTGTGTGAACTTTGCGACGTCTAGTGAGAAACGTAGTGAGAAGCCAGGGCAAGAACTTGTGATAACTACGGAAGAGGAGAACAGTCAGAGGGTAACAGTTACAAGTACCTGTCGAAATTATCGATATTATCGGGTGAGAAACATTCAGCAGTTAAGTCAATGCTTGAGAAGGGAGAAACTCCCACAGCATTGGGCAGAGCTTGCGAAGTGCGTCATGATGGGGAAATGGCAATGGCACTGTCATCGACCGATCGATTGTTGGCAGAACAGTTGAGTTTTGTTACAGAATAAATGCAAATTGCTCAGTTGGATGTTTTACTTTTTCAAAAATTATTACTGAATTTCAGTGAAACTTGGTGGGTCATGGATTGAAGAAGAGTTCACTAGACTTTGAGATCTGCGTCCATCCGTTTACCTTCAACGCATTCTTGCTCTTTCCTCCCACCCCTGTCCCCTCATCAGCCGTCTATCCCTACTTTCCATCGTATTCATTGAGAGTCAAAGACATGGTGACATATCATTGGCCCTTGGCAGAGGTATGCATTCTGATGACCGTCCTAAGTCCTTATCCTTGGTAATGAATTGTACTGTACATCAGTTATTTAGTTTCAACAGTTGAACAGGTAAACCTGAAAACCGTTTCATTTTTAAGCACCTCACTTTACTTTAGTAAAAGAGGCGCTTATTGAGATAGGCTGTGTCGTGACGTCGTTGGTTGTCATGCGCGTGCACTGTGGCCAAACGGTGCATCCTAGGCCTATAGTTACTATGGAACACTAATAGGAAACCCTACCCCAGGAATTCAATGGTACAACTTTCGACCCCCTGGGGTGACCCCTAACCGGGAATGGGCCCCCGTGAGGCGCTTTTTGTCAAATTACTTTGACCTCTTGTTTTGTTGCAGTTGTACACTATGTCTGGAACAACAGGCCTTTGTTTGTCTTGTATAAGCCCGTCGGATTATATGGCACACGTAATTCTATAATGAATGATCCATCGTCAAAATGTAAACAGTGTACTTTCACCTAGCCTATATGTTGGATAACTAACTCCAACATTTTCAGCTATTTTAACTTAATATGTGTCCAATCACTGGTTGACACATATAGCTAGCAGTTAATACTGTGTGTATGTGACAGATTATATGGCACACGTAATTCTATAATGAACAGGACTGTCAGTTTCGTAGCAGTCTGTCGGCTGGTGACATAGCCGACAACTTAGTTCATTAATTATTGTCCCAGGTTTCCACAGCCGCTGGAACAAACGAGTCGACGTTCGTCATCCAAACATGTGAGTGTTCATCAGAAAGCTGAAGGACGAAGAAAAGCACGTGCAAGTATGTATTCGG
>Ga0209428_1000205_pt1 | contig 12422 bp, 7 predicted proteins | sample OlaalgELextract1_2_FD_187377 | JGI IMG/M metagenome (GOLD analysis project Ga0209428, IMG submission 187377) | Olavius algarvensis symbiont microbial communities from Tuscany, Italy - Type G ELBA extract 1 (SPAdes) (version 2) | ecosystem: Host-associated > Annelida > Digestive system >...
CTTTCCATCCATGCAACACATTGCGTGATAATCGCAGGGGCGTCTCCAGGGGAAACAAAAATGTGGGCTGCGGTACGTGAAAACGGCGATTTTTTGCCGTAGGACATCGTAAAACAGAACTCGGCGGGTATTATTGTCGAAAACTGACACTAACCCGTACTCCTGACCCTATCCGACCCACGAGGCGGGGTCCTGACCCCAACCGATCCTCTAATGGCAAAAAAACAAGGGGGTTATGACCTAGGGGTGTTTGTCCGGGGAGTTTTGGTCGGACAGCGCCGGAGACAAAAGGCGACAGCAGAACAGAATTTAATAGAATTTTATGCACTAGTAAATCTGAAGCTGCAGTAACTAGTAATAAAAAAACTGCGCTGTATGCTGAAGCTGACTACAGACAAACATGAAGCATAGGGCGGCCTCTCTGCCACAGCTGAGCTTGTTTCAGATGTCAACCGTTTTAATATATAACGCAACTGCACCCGACTCAATTTGCAGAAAACACTATATACAGTACTGGGGTACTCAATTTCCATGTACGTTTCATGTCCTAACCTTATCCAAAATTTATTGTAAACTTCCATCATTTTCTGCCAGAATTCTCATAAAAACTCCAGTCCCACCATTTTCAACTAAAAGTTCAACATAAGCTAAATGTTGCATTATTTATTCACTAATTTCACATTATATTAAGACATAAGCTGCCTTAAATATTACTGCGACTAGAGCATGCAACGCCTTGTGCCCAATGTAACATGCAGTGAATGATAAAGACCATCCAAATCTGTGCATTACTAAAAAATGAAGCAACATAGTTACAGCAAGAAAATGGCTCTTCTCAGTCAGAAACCGAGAAATTTTGTCACACGAACAAATATTAATGATAAAACTTTTGCTTATTTGGCAGTGACATTTACATGTGTTGATTGCCACGATCACCTTGTTTGCAGATGGCATTGCACCAGTCACATGACCAGTAAACATAATGTTGTAACTGTAATTTCCAGTCTCTCATAACAGTCAGGCATACAGTGCTAATAAAGTAAGTTTAACACTTGACTAATACACAACAATTCTGCTACTGCTTACTTGTCACTATACCTAATATACATAAAAACAAAACCACAATGAACGGAAAGACATACTGTTCAAACACACATGTGTATATCTATTAACAAATAGTAAAAAATCTAGAACATTCAGTCACTAGAACAAACGACATACCTAGCCAATGAACGTGGCAACTTTAATCTAGGGATGCCATGGGCATTGTTAACTGGTTAACTGACAAGTTTTCGGTTAAGCTGTTAGTAAATTAACCGAATTGAAACCAAAAATGGCGGCCAAAATGAATAGAATATTACGATCAATTTAGTCACTTGTCTAGTGTTTATAGCAAAAGCATTGTGCATTTTATTCAGTCATGGTTTTTGACACATTATCGAATTGTGAAGTTTGTCTGAGGCTAAGCCCCACCCCATCTTAGAGCCAGTTGGCGACAGCCTTGGTGAAGCTACTGTTTTCGGTTAGTATTTCGGCTAACTGGCTAGCAAATTAACTGAAACACCCAACCCTACTTTAATCACCCACATGTCACTGTCAAGAATGTAAGTATTGCAAACTTGATTCATGCATTATAGTTCTGCTTCTGACATCACATGCACAAATTGGTGTATGCGTGAGAGGAGTTGTCTGCTGAGGGTTGGAGTGAAGTTGCACCCTTGTGTGATTTTTATACCCCAAAAATGGTGACTTGGTGCTCCATGCATCGATAAATGTGTTTTGGTAGTAGGTAGACTCCTTGGGGATGAAATTGTCCCTGGGGTCCAATGTCCCATTTTATACCCGAAAACCTCCTTTTCAGTGGCCGTCGATGGTTATGCTTCATAGGCAAAATTCTTTATTTGTCGACATAGCCATTTGAAAGTCGCCCGTCTAGGAAATATCTATACTCAAATTCAAAAATGGCGTCAAAGTTCACCCCCAATCAACAGGTCACGTAATACAGGGCGTTTTGGCACCATGCCTGATTTGCAACTGAACATACATTAGAATGGCCCAGCTCAAATAACGGTGAAATGATTGAAGCTAGGAACTGTAAATTTCATCTTTACCAAATATACGTGTCTCAGCATACAAACATAATTTGACCCCCAAATAAGCGTGGTTTATGGTCATGTGACCACAACATAAAATTCTGAAAAACATCAATATTTTTAAAAGGCTGAACTTCAAGCTTGGTCCCCTTTTAGAATTCAGAGACACCTATTCTGTTGAAACAAATTGATTGATAAAGTGGGTGTGGCTTGCAGTAGGGTTGCCAGATCTCCCGTATTTTCCGGGAGCTCCCGTATTTCGACCCCTATCTCCCGTCTCCCGGACAGAAGCCAAGATTTCCCGTATTTGACGCGGCGTAGTCTAGACAGCGAAATTAGAGACGTTCTGTAACTTCTGTTGACTGCTAATAGTGCATTCAACAATTTTTATCGCACGTCAGCACACTGACGCGCGATATATTGATATAGCAATTCTGTTCATCAGTAACGTAACGTAACGTCCCGGTATTGGATGAAAACGGCTTAACATGCCGTCGTAATTTCGCGATTTTCTACCGATAAGTCGCTATATCTCGCAAACGATACAAGATATCGCCATAGTTACTATGGAAGGCGAATAGGAACTCGTATGCGATCTATCAAATGGTGCCTTTTCCAATGACCTTGAACAAACTCTAACCCTGTTTTCAAGGTCACACCAGTCGTTGACGCTAAATATCTCACAAACGGCTACAAATACGGCCACAGTTACTATAGAAGGCGAATAAGAAACCGCATCCAAGCTTTCGAATGGTACCAATTTCAATCACCTTGAGTCACCTCTAACCACGATTTCAAGGTCACGATATTAGTCAATGTCAAATAACTCGCAAACGGTACAAGATAGAGCTATAGTTACAATGGCGGACTAATAGAAAGTCATACATGGTCTATCGAACCGCACCATTTTCAATGACCTTCAACAACCCCAAACCCACATTTCAAGGTCAGCCCATTCTTTGACGCTGAATATCTCCGAAATGGCTAAAGATACGGCCATAGTTACTATGAAAGGGGAATAGGAACTCGTATGCGATCTATCAAATGGTGCTACTTACAATGACGTTAAACGAACCCTAACCCTGTTTTCAACGTCACACCACTCTTTGGCACTAAATATCTCATAAACGGCTACAGATACGGCCATTGTTACTACAGACCTGAACAAACACATACACATGAAATAGCATCATATTGTCCTTGACGAACGTCATGGATAGACAAAAGTCTCCCGTATTTTGCTGCAAGAAATCTGGCAACCCTAGCTTGCAGTCATGTCACTACTGCAGAAAATACACGAAAATGCAGTATCTTATAACCAAGTAAAGATAAAATAACTTTAAATATGGTCGCTCTCTTTTACAATATATAGACCCTATTTCTATGGAAACAAATTGGCCCTTAAACTGGGCGTGGCATGAGATCTCGTAACCACTATAAACTTTACTGGAAAACCATTGTGGCATTAAAATGGCTAAAGATATAAACTTTCAACTTGGTTGCCTTTTAGAACATGATGGTTTCCTATTATGTGAAAAAACAAATTGACCCCTCAAGTGGGCATGGCTCGTGGACACGTGACCACTACATAAAATTTAGGAAAACCTGAATATCTTTCAAACTGCATAAGACATTTTAAATGCAGTCTGCCATTAGGGATGTGCATAAAACCGAAATTCGGTATGGATTTGGTTTTTAAAAACCGAACTGTGCAAAAATTTGACATCCGTTCAGACGGTTTTCCAATAGAAACTGCATTCAATCTGCCATTCAAATAAAAGTGAATAAAAGCAACTTTACTCGCACTTAATGTACAGATAAGGAGCATTTTAAAACACGATCTAAACGGAGTTTAGCATATAGATTTAAGAATGCAATTGCATGATTTACTTGTTGTCGTTGTGAATGACGTCAAAGTCATGTCATCCACTGTCACTGAAATATTTGCTATTACATTAGTAGTAAATAACTATTATATCCAAACTGAACTGCGTTTTTTGAACCGAACCGAACCAAAGTCAATCCAAACCGAATCAGAATTTTTTCAAAAACCGAACCGAAGCCGAACCGAAATTTAAAAAATGTATTCCGCACATCCCTGTCTGCCATTAAAATATAAGAACGCCTACCCATCAGAACTCTTAAAACCCCTTAAATTTACGTGGCTTGTTGTCACGTGACCACTGAGCACTATAAAATTTTCATGCAGACGTCCGTATCTCTGAAATGGCTGAAGTACAGTAGATCCATATATTTTTGCGGTCATTAATGTTCGCAGATTTTTGAGTTGAAAATTAATTTTGCGCCAGAAAAGTTTGTTTTCGAAGTACTGACCCAGAAATAGTACTTGTACTTGTACTTGGTGGGCTTACACTAAATGATAGGGCTACATTTACTGAAAGAGTTACACATATATAAATATACAATTACCCAGCTTTAGAGGATGTCCCTATCGCCATGAGGTATTTCAGTGGTGCTACCAATTTCCTTCAGCATCTGCAGATACAAGTGCTTCAATTTTCTAGCTTGTATTCATTTGATGCCTTCGTGCTGCTGTTTTCTGCTGTAAACTTTCCAATAGCCTAACGATATGCAGCTAACGGTGTATGGAAATGGTGGGTTGTTTGTACTAATCTTTGGAATGTACCGGAAAACGTTTGTGGCCATACAGGTTTACAATTTTCAACCACTCTCGAAATTCACACAATTAATGGCGCACAAAGATTAATGGATTTACAGTATAGGCTAACTTTAAATGCTGTTGTTTCCTTAATACAGTGATGGCTTCTCTATGAAGAAACTTTGATCCCTAAGGTGGATGTGGCCTATGGACTATTGGCCACTGCATATTTCAGGAAACACATCAATATTTTGAAAACAGATGTCTGAAAATATAAAGTTCAGTGCAGACCACTTTTAGAACATAATGATCCTCCCTAGTGAGAATTTAATCCATAAAATGGACGTAGCCTATAGACACAGGAGCAAATTTGTAATATTGGAAAAACCATTGCAACTTCTGCATGAATGAAGCCGGGAATTTCAAAATTGCAATTCTTCTGGTAATAAAACAAAAAAAAATAATGTAAAAACCTTTTTGGTTTAAAACAAAGTGTAAGAACGATAAGATCACATAACTAAAGTGGCAAATATTATGATAATGCAGAATAGCTGGTCTTACAAATTAACATTGCCTCAATAATATCTTGCAAATTTAAAAAAAACTGAAATCATTTTGAATATCAAAAATTAATACTGCCCTGGTTCAGGGCAAAAACTTACCCTGTGGACAGAAAGCTCATGTAATCCACAAATACCTAAAGTCAAATCATAATTAGCAGTACAAAAATTCAGAGTATTATTGAGGAAGTGTCAACTTGTCGTGCTGTTTTAGATATGTCATAATATTGTTCTTACACTTTGTTTTAAACTAACAAAAAATTTACAGTAATAAAATAATAATAAAGTGCATTGAAAAGTTTCATCTAAAGCGGTTCAGGGGACGAAATTTACCGTTGGTCACAATTACAATTACACACAATTACAACATGTAACTTCATACGACATCACAATTTAAATCACAGAAGCTGTCCTTGATACAAGTTAATACTTGGTTAACTTCCTCAGTGTCTTTTCTTTTCTTTCACGACGTTGTTTTCTTTCGTTGAAAACTTTTGTTTTCACGAGATTTATCTTGTCTTTCATGCCGTAGTCGGACAGCATTGCCGCATTGTTCTGCAGAAAACTGCGGATTTCTTTGACACCTGATGAAAGAAAACAAACAATTCAGTAAGTCAGTTAATTACTGTTTATGTTAAAGAAGTTCAGCTGTCGCAGAGAGACCGCACAACGCTTCGTGTTATTACATATTTTGCTAAGTCACTCACAGTCACCCAAGGTCATTCGAAATGATAGTTGCATAGGGCATGTGTAACTCCCTATTAGTGTTTCAGTGACATTGTGTCTGAATGTCGTACCATTTCGGAGATATTCAGCATCAAAGAATGGTGTGACCTTGAAACTGGGGGTAGGGGTCGTTCAAGGTCATTAACAATGGCACAGTTCGATAGATCATATACAACTTTCTATTGATTGGCCATTGTAAGTATAGCTGTATGTTGTACAATTTTTAAGTTAATTGACGTTGAATAATCATGACCTTGAAAAGGTCACCAGAGATCATTCAAACTGGTACCATTCGAAAGCTTGGATGCAGTTTGTGTGCGGTTTCCTATTCGCCTTCGATAGTAACTATGGCCGTATCTTTAAAAATTTATGAGATATGCAGCGTCAAGACATAGTGTGACCTTGAAAACTGTGTTAGGGGTTACTCAAGATCATTAAAAATGGCGCCGTTCGATACATCACATACGACTTTCTATTGGTCTGCCATTGTAAATATAGCAATATCTTGTACCGTGTTTGAAATCTGGGTTAGTGGTCACTCAAGATCATTCAAACTGGTACCATTCGAAAGTTTGGGAACAGTTTCTTATTCGCCTTCCATAGTAACTATGGCTCTATCTTGCATCAGTTCCGAGATAAAGCCCGATATTGATCGAAAATCGTAATTTTGCATTCGATGCCCCGTTAGGAGGGTCCCCTTCGGAATATTGACATCCCGTTTGGAACAGCAAAACTAGAATAGTGGGGCTACCCGTTGGTGAAAAAACTTTGAGGATATGTATAACCGTTTAGACTCAATACTGGCGTGTGACAGACAGACGGACAGACATCTTGCCACGGCATAGTCCGCGCTATGCATACGCATCGCGTGGTAAAAACACGCATTCATTTCTAGAGTGTAATTTTATCTGCTGATGCATCTAAGAATTGTAAAATTGGGGTATTTATTACTAATGAAAACCATCATGAATCAACTGACATTATAGCAACATCTGGGCAATTTTTCACTACTTTGGCTATGTGCCTGGTGATAGGAATATGTGAAAGTTTCTTCTTATTCGTGTCGGAAATTCTTACAAAAACATTCCGTACTATTAACACCAGTTTGTGACTAGAATTAAGATAGGACTTTATGCAGATTACCCATTGTGAAATAAACCATATACACCTGTACAATTAAAATTATGGTAATAGGGTTACCTGGAAGAGGACCTTGCACCCCCTTTCCATCTGCCTCGATGTACTTTCTGAAATGTTTGTACAATAAACTGGTGTCAGCATTGTTCCATCGATGACGCCCTGAAACACAAACATTGATTTACTGTCACAGGAGACTAGCTAACGCACAGCAATTAGCTCAGGGATTGCCAACAAACAGTGCTGCTATCAATCAGAAAAGAGCACTAAAGTGTCCTTATAAAAGCATATTAGATGCCAGTCTCTGTCTATCAACACTCTACCACTACAAAGACAGCTTAAGGGCCGGTTGCACCAACGTCACTTAAATCGCCAATTAGTTAATCTCCAATTAACTTTAAGCGGAGATTAAATCGTCACTTATCTCGCGTTTGTTGTACTGACACAAATTAATGCTTGATTAGTTAAGTGGAGTATTAAGCACGCCTCCGATGTAACGGCGATTCCTATTGGCTGCTCAAATGTAAACAAACACTGGACACACGACGTTCTTATTTACTAATCTATTCTCTTGCTTTGGTTGAATGAAATAAACGATGCTTTTGCTATACACTAGACAGTAGGATAAATGAGTAAATTGATTGTAATATTCTATTCATTTTCTAACGCATTAACCAAAAATTTTTCGTTTAATCGATTAACCGCGCCCATCCCTACTTTTAGTGCGTGTGACGGCCAAAGACGTTAGATATTCTAGAGGCTTGCATGGCCTTGACCTAGGCCTATCGCGTAGTTGGTGACGTCAGTACAGACGCCGGCACGCTGATGTAATAGTAGTGTAAAATATAGGCCTACAAATATCGATAAAAATAGAAAGCTTTGAGGTGCTGCGCAGTCTGCTGGTATACTGAGCTGTTCCAACAGCTTCGTTACGGTACTCTTCGTCAGACGAAACCGCTCTTGAACTCTTCGTCATCAAAATGGTTGAACAAATCTTTCCTCGGTCGAATGGTACGTGGTTTCTTGTTAGAATGTTGTAAAAAAAATTCCAAAAATAACCGAGAATCCATTTAGAAAAATCGCTACTTAACTTTTAAGTGGCCGATGTTGGCTGCTTAAGTTTAATTGCAATTTAATTGGAGATTGCCGCTTAAGTACGCTTGGTGCAACGCAATCAGAGTTAATCTGCCCTTAACTCCGGACTTAAGAAGAAGCTCTTAACTTTAAGTAGCGTTGGTGCAACCGGTCCTAAGTATCTTAGTACTATCAGCTACTAATTGTGAGTAGCAATGCACTAGTTTTGCGATATTCCACAATGAAAGTTCAAAGTTAAGAAAAGAAGTTTCCTTTCAGCAACACAGCATGGCATTAGCCACAGACTCAATTTTAATGCTAATTACTAAAAGCTCCAAAAGCTATTTTAAAGTGATATGAAAAATAGTGAGTGAAATAAACATGAAACAGTGTAGACAGAAATAATTTTTGAACTTTTGACTGCATGTAAATAGTTTGGTATCACTTCATAGATACTGCTCTGCAGAATGATGTGGTTTAAAACTGTTGATATAAACTTCAAACTTAACACAATTTTGCTTATGAAAATTGAAGTCAATCATTCCATAGCAACAGTGTGCATGTGCAATTCTGTATCTGCGCTTCAACACCATCAACACCTTGGTTGCATGCCACTGTGGTAGAAAGATGGTCTTTGACCGGCAAACTTTTGCTGTCCTGCGCTTGACCTACAGCTAACGGGTGACCACTTATGGGTAAACCGTCTGCTGTAGGTCAGCCAACCAGGACGACTCAGCCTTTCTTCCTTACGGGGTAGATAAATAAGTAGCAGGCTGCAATTATGCAACCTCAGTCTGGGGAGGCGCCATCTGGTAAATGCTTATGAGGTAAAGGCAGGCATTGGTGTAATTGCAGGAAACACTGTGTGATCCATGCCTGAGCACCTTGCGTGTACTACCAAAAATGAGCGCTATATAAATACATTTACCTTTACCTTTTAACACTAGTAAGATGTTGCTGTTGGGGTTAGTCTTTCATAACAACAGAGACAGATCAATCCAACAACAAACATCATGGAAGCAACACCTCCTCTGCACAAGGAAATTCCATGGTGCATGTAGCAAAACCCAACACAATGTGAACACATGAAAGTTAGCTGCACCAACATGGCTGAAGTTTTCCCAGTGTTATATGTGCTTTCTCTGTGCTGAATTTATAAACAAAGTGCACAAAGCAATCAAATTAGCAGATATCACACAATGTGAAACTAATTTGCATTGCAGTAAACTTGTCGCAGTGCAAAAATCATTTGCAATAAAAGATTTGTTATTTTTTATTAACCCCAATTAATAATTAAGATTCAGTCAATAACAGTTATACTAACTTTTAGCAGATGTAGCATCAATGATCCGAGTTCCTACTGCTCCACCTGCTGCGGCACCTGCATCATCTGCATCATGCAGAATAGATTTGAGAATGAAAATATTAATACATCATATTAAACGAAATGTACAAATATAAATACATTTACCTTTACCTTTTAACACTAGTAAGATAGTTGCTGTTGGGCTAAAGTCTACCAATCAAATATGATGAACTATAGGATTATGAAAATTCATGTGCATGTCTAACATGATTGTAAAGGTGCAACGATGCCCACAAATATTTTCATTATCTAATTTAATTAACGCTGGCTGGCTAGTTAGAATGTGTGTTAATATATACATATCCTTTTGCTGGCACTAATAGGAAGGCCTATTTGTTGTATGCTAGCTTTGCGTTGAAGGACAGTCACTGCCAGTGATCATCCATTATTGATTTTACTGAGGTCCAACAACTAATGTCTGAATATTTACATACTTATGAATTATCATAACGGAACATCAGCTGAAGGCGATTTTGACCAATGAGGACACAGAACGATTGGTCACGTGACATTGTTTCAAGATTGATTGATTGAGTTGAACTGGTCAAAAGGACCATTTGAATATTAGGTGATAAAATCACCGTTTCTGTGATATAGACTTCAAAGTAGTCGTTATATGAAATCTGATAGTTATATCAGACAGTTGTGATTGATGGTGCGGAAGAATATCGTGTTGAGCTGGGTTTAGGGAGAAACGCCGGTGATCAGACGAACATCTTTCCCGTCGACAGTGGTCGCATATCGAAGCTGAAGTCGTGACGTGTTCATGTTAAAGATCGCCTCCAGGTGGCAATCTGTGAACCAGTGTGAGTCGACGACGACAGCGACATCTTCGGAAGAGAGCGAACCAACGGAATGGATCACATCATCGTGAGATAATATAGCTAGCTTCTGGATCCAAACATCGCTCGCATGCATTGCACAGCTCGAGCCTAGCTTAGATTAAACTATATTGTTATATATATATATATATATACAGTGCCAGCCTTATTGTAACAATTGTATGTTTTACTTATTTATTAATAAACACGCCACAATACGCCTGATGATTTCCAAACACCTAAGTATAACTCAGTTTGAACATTCATTGAATTCGATCTAGTCCTACTTAGTCGATTCGGGTTTGTCTAAGTGGATTAAGGCTGTACTTACAATCGGATAGAAATAAAACTCTACAATGATAAAAACATTTTCACATACTGCAATTTTTGAGGCTTTCTCTACTTCAAATACAACAAGTACAATGTTGTCAGCATATAAGAATTGCAAAAACACGGTTTGTCGACTAAAACACTCATAACGATAAAATCACCAATAACATTTCAGAAAAAAATACAGTGACAAAACTGCACACTGTCTCAAACCAGTTTTGCAACCTCCCCAAAATACTAGACCTACTACAGCAATAAAATCCTTCCACAAATGGATTAGTTAACTGCTATCACATGTAGTGCAGTAGCGCTACACCGTGTTAAGGCCCATAGACAAAGTCAATGGAGAAGCCCAAATTTTAACCCCCTGTAAAATTTACACCCCTTAAATTTTCAAGATAAAACTCTGCCCACGTAACTATCTCGAGGGCATCATCTACCCCGGTGCCAAATTTCATTGCAATATCTTTACGGGGAGCTTTCTCCCAAATATGTGAAATATCACGCTTTTGTGACTTTTTTATTGTCCTGTCCTGTCCTGGTTATACTATTTTTTTCTTGCAACTCTGCCCAGGTCGAACCCCTGTATGGAATTTAACCATTTATGGCTTAAATGACGCGTCGTCACCCAAGGATGTGCCTTTTGGGGGTTTGAATGACAACCCACAATATTAAGAGGTTCAAAACCCCCAAAAAGGGGGCGTGGTTTGGAATTTTCCAGCCAAAGTGGCAAAATTATAAAATCGTAATATCTCCGGCAGGGAATATCGGATCGAAACCAAATTTTGACGTGGTAATCGAACCGCATAGTTGACTTCGTGGGTGGTCCAGAATAACAAAATTCATATTCAAGATGGCGGATGGCCGCCATATTGCAGAATATTGATAACGTTATAACTCGCCTACCAATGGACTGATTTGGATGAAACTTGAGTGGTCGCATCCCATCATGTCCCCGATATGTCCGCCATGTTGCGGTTGCCATGGCAACGGCCGTTGGCTAGCAACGGCACATTGTACATTCAGCAGTTATGGGCGTCTGGAGGCAGAACACGTGAACCAATTTTGATGAAATTTGGTACACAACAGCAAATTAGGACCACAATGACAGTCACGTGATCAAATATTAAAATTTTTAAAAATTCGAAATGGCGGACGGCCGCCATGTTTGAAAATATTAGAAATGTCATAACTTGCCTATCTATGGACCGACTGAGACCCAGCTTGGGCGGTCACATCCCATCATGTCCCCCATGATTTGGCTGCCATGGCAACAGCCGTTGCCTAGCAACGGTACATTGAACATTCTGCAGTTATGGGCATCTGGAGGCCGAACGCGTGAACTAGTTTTGACAAAAATTTGATACACAGCAGCATGTTAGGACCAGAACGACAGTCACATGATTAGATATTAAAATTTTAAAAATTCAAAATGGCGGACGGCCGCCATGTTGGAAAATATTCTAAATGCCATAACTCGCATACCAATGGACCGACTGGGACGCAACTTGGGTGGTCACATCCCATCATGTGCCCGGCAAGGGCCGGCATGTTCGCCATGATGCGGTTCCCATGGCAACGGTGCCTAGCAACGGCGCATTGAACATTCTGCATTTATGGGCGTCTGGAGGCCGAACGCGTGAACCAATTTTGATGAAATTTGGTATACAACAGAAAGTTAGGACCGCAATGACA
>Ga0209428_1000206_pt1 | contig 12419 bp, 8 predicted proteins | sample OlaalgELextract1_2_FD_187377 | JGI IMG/M metagenome (GOLD analysis project Ga0209428, IMG submission 187377) | Olavius algarvensis symbiont microbial communities from Tuscany, Italy - Type G ELBA extract 1 (SPAdes) (version 2) | ecosystem: Host-associated > Annelida > Digestive system >...
CGACGTAATCACGTGTGCCGAGTTTCAAATTGAAATCTTCATGGGTTACGATTTTACAGGGGGTCGAATTTTCGATTTTCCCATTGATTTTAGCATGGGCCTTACAACAGTGCAGCGCTACTACGCTGCCTGTGATAATCAATGTGTTTGGTTCTCATTACAGTTATGCCTAGCCTTTCACGACCATGCACTGCATTTGTACAGCAGAGTTTTGCACACGCTGCCCCTCCTGTCTGGAATTTACTCTCTCATACAGTCACTGATGAACTGAACAGTTTTTGCACCAGTTTTTAAATCCAGACTTAAAACATTCCTCTACAGAAGATCCTATCAGTAAGCACTCTGTGACCTTAATTGCGCCTGTGATTCACCTAATATGCCGACATGCGGCATGTTTTTAACTTTGTTTACTTGTAATATGGCTAGATGGAGCTCTTCTGAATTTGAATGTGCACTAGTTGTGTCTCGGCTCGTACATATACTGTCTGTGGCATATTGTTCATAGTTTGCACAGTTGTCACACTTTATGACTTGCCTCTTGCGTCATGGTAATGATGTATTGTTGGCGGTTGTAGTATCTGCTGTTACACGGGTTGCCGACAGTTCTGTGGATGCTCGGCAATCTGATCCACCTTCTGCGCAGTCGTGACTTCAACACATATCCACAGCATAACACGCGCCTCAACAACCACCTGCGTGTTGATGCCTGGCTGATGCTTCTTCTTGCTGTCACTGCATTGGCATTCCCCAGACAGCTTCTCAACTTGATTGTAAGACAGTTTTATCTTCTTTCTTTCTTGATTATTTGCTGTTGCTGCATATTGCATTTATCTGAGTTCATCTGTCCAGAACATGAGCTGAATTGTGAACCAGCAGGAGTATGCCAGTTTATGTCATCATGTGACTTAATTTCTAAGTTTCTTACACTGTCATTTTTATCATCAGTTCTTTGTTCTGTGTCTTGTTAGAGTTTGCTTTTTATCTGAAAATTACTAGCAGACATTTTGTTCCTTCTGTTGCTTTGGTGGTGAAGATGGTAAAAGGAGATAATTATACATAGATTATGTATACGGTACACTGTGTCTCAAAAAAATAAGCCACTTGATGTTTGTTAATAACTTTGGCAACTGTGACTGATTTTTAAGCGCCTCACTTTACTTTAGTAAAAGAGGCGCTTATTGAGATAGGCTGTGTCGTGACGTCGTTGGTCATTGGTTGTCACGCCCGTGCGCTGTGGCCAAACGGTGCATCCTCCTATAGTTACTATGGGACACTAATAGGAACCCCTACCCCAGGAATTCAATGGTACAAATTTCGACCCCCTGGTTGACCCCTAACCGGGGAATGGGCCCCCGTGAGGCGCTTTTTGTCAAATTACTTTGACCTCTTGTCAAAATTCTTTTACCAATTGATTTGTAAGAAAATTTTCTTTGTATACACCACAAACATTTCCATCTCACCTGCAGTATGTTGCACATACCTTGTGAAAGTCAAATGTTACTGATTTTGACTGCATCCTCAGCAAACTGCTGACATGTTCCTAAGGACACTTTGAACACCTGATGTAACATTTCACAGTAGTTAGACAGACTGTCTCACGACTGCTGATATTGAGTGACTGAGTAACATTTAACAGTTGAACGTTGTCGTATAATTGTGATTTTCTTCACCGTGGTTATCTATGCACCATCTTCATTCTTTCTAGGCTGTACTTCGTATGTTGTACGCATATTTAAATATAAGAAGCTCGGCTGTCGCACAGACCGCGCAACACGTCGTGTCATTGAATATTCACCCTAGGTCACTCAAAAGCTTGGGTGTAGTTTCCTATTTGCCTTCCATAGTAACTATGGCAATATCTTTAACCATTTATGATATTCAGTGTCAAAGAGTAGCATGACCTTGAAAACTGGGTTAGGGGTTGTTCAAGGTCATTGAAAATGGTGCTGTTCGATAGACCATATATGACTTTCTATTACTCTGACATTGTAAGTATAGCTCTATCTGGTACCATTTTTGAGTTATTTGATGTTGAATAATACTGTAATCTTGAAACATGTGTTAAAGGTCACTCGAGGTCATTCATAATGGTACCATTCGAAAGCTTGGGTGCGGTTTCCTATTCACCGTCCATAGTAACAATGGCTCTATCTTGCATCAGTTCCGAGATAAAGCCCGATATTGGTCGAAAATCGTGATTTTTCCATACCCCCAGTCCCCCATGCATTTGATGGCCCCTTTAGGGGGGTCCCTGTTGGAATATTGCCATCCCGTTTGGTATGGAAAAACTAGAATGGTGGGACTACCTGATGGTGAAAAAACTCTGATGATATATATAACCATTTACACACAATACCGGCGTGTGACGGACAGACAGACATCTTGCCACGGCATAGTCCACGCTACGCATACGTGTTGTGGCAGGTTACATGAGATTGAGATCGCACATTCAATTTTAGTTAAACATATAATAATTGTCACTTTCAATGTGAAAATTTGGTAACATTTTTGGATTTTCGAATTTTGCAAGGTAATGTAGCAGCATACTGAAGGTGAGATGTAACTCTTTGTGATGTGTGCATAGAGAATTTTCTTATGAATCAATTGGTGAAATAATTTTGAAAAATAGGTCCATATTTTCCAGAGTTACTAATCAAACAACAAATGGCTTCCTTTTTTTAGACACAATGTAGATGTAAGGAGAGAATTAATAAGAGGCAAACAGTTGGTGGTGAAAAAAGTGGTGACAGCGGATGATGCGTAAAATGAGTTTGTTGTTGTTGTTGTTGCTTCGACACTGGTTGATGTAACAAGTGACATCTGCCTGGTAATAAATGCCGCACAGTACGCTGTGCTGTAGTATTGTGTGTCTCGGGTCTGAACACTGTAGTGACTTGTTGAACAGTTTCCTGCTGAAACACGAGTGAGTGAAGTTACGGTTCACTTTCTGCGCTGCAAGGGTGCATTGATGACTGGTGACGCCATTACCACACTGCAGGCTCCAGGATTTCTTCATTCTCGGGACAAACTTGCCTTGTTCTCAACACGAATCTTTGTGAGTTGATGTCGTTTACTGAATATTTCTCATATGTTAATTTTCTATATTTTGTTTTGTTGTGTACATCCAGACATATTGGACCAGTTAGTGGCAATGACTGATTGGTGCCCACTGACTTGGGTTGTCCTGGAGAAAAGGCTGTAGAATGAGTTTATTTTTTGTTTTGTGTTCATTGAGGAATTTTGAGCATATGAAAGCATGTTGTAGGGCTGCAGATTGATTGCATTAACATCGTGATTAATGTGGAAATCACGATAAAATATTTTTATCGTGATTAATCTGGGAAATTTTGCGATTGCAGCATTTAGGTGAGCGGTGATCAGATGCATCAGAGAAGTGCTGTTAAGGCGATATGCCATGTTTACCTAATTGCCTGTTTATTTAATGAAGAAAACCAGATGTGACATTGACTGGATTGTCTTTTGCCGTCATGTGGCCTGTGGCACCTGTCGATCCATGGGGCCCATGTCCCATGTGGTGAGGTTCCATATTTTTTGACATGGTGTGATAAGGACTGTTAACCAAACTTGTGTATCCAAATTGTCCATAACCATTGACCAGGAGTATATGCTGTAGTTTTGGAATGACATTTTACTACGAACACTACATACCGCTCATGCGCGGATATCAATATTTTGAATTCGTATCCGATCCGTATCTGCAACGAACTGTCCGTATCCGTACATTTTTACAAATAGATATCCGATCCGTATCCGTTACGATAGTTTTTCATGCATTCAAAGTACGGGCATGATCGAAGCAAACTGAATGTGTTGTGTGTTGTTGTATGTTTTAGAGATAGTGATGCCGTTTTTATAACTTAAAATTTGGACGTAGGTTAAAATGTTGACCAACTTGATCTGCATGCATACATTGGAAAAAAAACGAATGTTGGTATTCCTAATACAAGCACACTTTGCAGCTACTACTGTATTTAGTAATGTACTTAGTAATCATTTTTAAGCAAAATAAGCTGACAATAACTTTCAACAAAATGATAACATCTGGCAAATCTGATTGATCATATCTACCTTGCCAACCACCAAAATGAGCTGTATGCAAAGCACTTCTGGTCCTGCATTTCAGCTAGAGTTGAACAACTGCCTATTGGCTAAACTATGGTAGCGACCGACTACCGGCGAGTGGCGACTAACGAGAGACCAGTGTGAATAGCTGAATACTGCATAGTGCAGTCTGCATTCTGCAAATTTGCAGTCAGTGATTCGCTATCCGTATCCATGGGATTGTTGAAAATGACATCCATATCCGCAAAAATTCACGGATATCTGCAAATATCTATCCACGGTCCCATATTCGCGCACCTCTGATACCGGTATGCCATACAGAGCAAGCAGTCGTACAGTGCTACCACTCATACACACAAAAATCAAAACTGTTAGTTTAAATCATCTAAACATTTTTGATCCAGTTGTAGAATACCCTCGTGGCAAACGTCGGAAGGCTACAACGCCAAGCCACTACAGAAATTTGTGGACATGCTGGACCCCTCAGAAGTGTGCCACCCAATAAGACGCCTGGATGGTAGTAGACGTCATCAATGTTTTGCATATGTCAACAGCAGGCAATATGAATATAAAGTCTAAACGTAAATATATACGCATAAATTGTTGTTAGGTGGTCATTTCATGTTCAAAGATGATGACTCTGGTTTGTATTCGTTGTATGGATCACTTCAAAGATCACAATACCACCTCATAGTTATCCTGTCACTTGCATAAAAACATGCGTTGATCGTGATTCCTTTTTAAATTTTGATTAATCAGCGATTAAAAAAGTTACTTGTCCTGCAGCCGCGATATTTTGTTACTTAATGGACATACTTTTATATGTGCTGTTTGTTAATACCCTAAGTTTTCTTTGTGTGTGTGCAGGCTGGATTGCTTGTAGTTGCAACGTATGCTGCTGGTGTATTTTTGTTCAACAAAGCCGCAAATTTGTCCTATACTGGCCCAATAATTGCACTGTTGTTTGTCAATGCTCTTGTCGCTCGTTTCACTGATGGCACAGTCATCTATGTCGTACCAACTCCGTCCAAGCCCAAGTCTGGAGGTGGTGATGCAGCAAAAAAGGACTGATTGTTGTATACCATCACTGTGCAGCATCTTCAGTGGCCAACTCTTGATGAACCGGCATTGACCCAACTTTGCTATTGCTTTGCTGACTGTGGCTGGTCCTGGAATTAATGCACGTATTGCAGCTTAATTCATCGCTGTTTTAGCATATTTTTATCTAGTACGTACTGACTTTGGTGTATTGTAGAATTGACAAGTAGTCTGTAGGTTTCCTTTAGAGGTAGCGATCTCATCTCCATCCGATAGTTGTATGTACATCAGTGGAATGGTAGTTCTGTTGTAATTGTAAGCCATAATTATGTCAAAACTAGAAAACCTACGGTACTAGACCTGAGGCGGTCAAGAATGATGCCTACATCTGGCCTCCAAGTCTCACTTTGGCCTCCTGTAACCTTTGACCTCCTGACCCATACAGTTGAATGCTTGCCCTTGCCTCACAAACCATCCAATAGTTGTATGTACATCAGTGGCAAACCAGTTATGCCAATTTGCATCAAAATCAGTGCATACATTTTAAAATATCATGTTTTAAAGTTTGGTAATGGACAGATGCACGGAGGAATGGACAGGTATAAAACATTGTGCCTCCAGCCAGTCTAGACTGGGGAGGCATAATAATAGACAGGGTGACCGCTTGTCTTGAAAACCTGGAAATGTCGGGGAATTTGACAGCGGTCAGGGAAATGTCAGGAATTTTACTAAAAATCAGGGAAAACATCTTGTCAGGGAAAAGTTGCCTAAACTCTTTACTGTAAGCTGGCGTACATGCAGGTATTTAGTAGGAGTATATTCTGTATTAAATATTAAATATATGGTCTCGCATCATGCACTGTTCCATTCCTACCCCACAACTGACAGTAACACTAGAATGGGCGTGATAGGAGTAACACTTAACATGTCGAGTGCTGTAGAGGAGTGCCGCGAACCGTCAGGGAATTTCACATTGTCTGGAGAGTGGTCACCCTTAATAGAAGATTAATTAAATTAATTAAAATGTTATTGTTTTCGTTGTTTTTGATTATTTATAGAGTTGTAGTTGCTGGCATTTTGGTCTTGTAAAAACAGAAATGTTGTCATTCCTTTGTGTTGTTTCTACAGTGGTGTGTAATTAGACATCTTTTTACTGTGAAAACTGAAATTAGCAGTTATGTTACTCGCTTTTATTAGTAAAAGTAAATCGTAACTGCAGTGATATTTTTCTTTCAAATAATTTTAGTTTTAATTTCATTTTTTACTAAAAAATTTTTTAAAATTTTAGTTGTACTATAGCTTTTTATTTTTATTATTGTTTTAAACACTGTAGAACTTCATCTCACTTTCATGTAGCGACATTTTATTTGCAGCCTGTGTTTGCTGTATGTATATAGTTGGATGTTAAACTATCTCTGCTACACCTTTGTTTACTGTATGCATTGCCACAGTAGGCTCTGTTGTTCAACTCTAGTTAATAAAATGTTCATTCATATAGCAGCTTTCAGTTAACTTCATAAAAACATGTATTTCCAATTACTTATTCTGTAGATTAATTTTTTTCTAGCCAACTACTAACTGCACACTGAGAAGACTCTATCAACACAAGCCTATGGTGCAGCTGTTGATATAAGGTTTTCTGCACCAATGGTTTAAGGTAGTGTCTCTCATTTGTCATGTGTAGTGCACCCGATAAGTGTTGTCAATAATTTCATTTTATATCGTCAGACATCACAATTTCGGCCATTAAAAAAATTTACTACATATTCCAACTTACCATAATTTAGTAGTCAACAGTTGTTTTATGACCATTTGCAATTGGTGATGATCTTGGTTTACTAGCTGTTTAGTTTCAAAGAAATTTCAGTTGCAAATTCTATTTTTGTTATACCAAAGCAAGTGAAATATTTTTTTTACTTTTAATGTCAAACTAACATATCACTGTATAACTATTTAGTGCTATTTTGCACACAGTCATTGCAGAATTATTTTGCATGCAAATTTTTATACAGTGAGCATATTAGATACACTATTGATAGTCTCGTTGTGCCATCGAAATCATTGGGTCTTTTCCGCCAATGCTATGATGTGGCTTCACTAAATAATTTTTGTCACGTTCAGCTATTAAATGGCACAATGGTGTGTCAGCATGTTCACAGACTTTCCGTGTCTCTTATAGAAAATCCTGATGATCTAACAAAGCACAATGTTGCCGATGATCTTGAGTGACCATTGAAGGTCATATCAGGTACCATAAACAGTTTCATTGTCTGTGTATCAAATATACAGCATATATAATGTGCAAAATCAATTACAATGATCCGACCTGATATGTGAGCAATTATTTCTGCCATTGTATGTGACAGGAAGGACTGTTATATGACGAGCACGACCTGTTAGTGATATCTAAGTTTCTTGTTGGTTCTGTAACTGTTTAGGTAAGCACAATTAGTAGGCCTACCAGCAAAAGCTGATTAGTAAACAGGCGCACAATGCACTAGCCATGATTTCACTGTAAGCTGATGTATGGCTGAGGGCTCAGGAAACAGATCATGCTGCCCCTGTGCACAGGAAGGATTTTAATTTATTATCACTGTTACAAAAAAATTTGTACTTTTTGTTTGGTGTACAAATTGTGGCCATCATCGGCTGTATGTCCTGGTAAAAGTGTTGTAATGTCATTTCACAGATTTAACAGCATTTGTTAACATATACATGTACCGGTAATGGAAATACCAAGATATCAGTTGTAGTACTGATAATTAAACAACATTATTTTCATGTGTCTGTCTACGATCAGACAGCTGTAGGCCAGGCCTATATTATAAAGTCTTACTTTAGATCTAAACGTTTAGACTTAAACTAGCGATAAACATTTACATAATATATGAAGTTGTTAAGAAAATATTTACGTCTGTTTTAACTAATGTTCGATAAACGACATTCGGAACCTATTCCAAATGCAATCTAAATGTTTAGATAAACGTTTACTAAATGTTTGTGTGTGTGTGCCCACTGGCAACTTTTTGTAAGAATACTTGACACTTTAACTTTGTAATACACTCACGGTGCTTCAAACTATGTGAATTGCTTATGATCACTAAACATACATAGCTACTGTTTTTACTTAAAATTATTTTTCAAGGTAACTTTTTAATTAAATAAAAACTACCAGTTTACTTTTATTGAGTAAAGCAATTCTAAGTTACTTTTAGTTAAGATTTTACCACAGTAAAATTTGAACAAGTTTGCACTTTACACTTTGCAATAACTGCACTTGATACCAAGTCATTGATGAGACAAAGACAGTAACCTTCAAAACCAAGATAATGTAAATACTGTCTCCAGATGAGAAAGTGTCCCAAGACTTTCCACCACGTTAACACAGGTGACATTAAATCTATTTTAGCAGAAACAAAAATGAGTCACGAGTACGATTCATCCACTTCTGATAAGAATAAGATGCAAGCGCTAAACGACAGATGCAACCAAAATGAATGAAAGCGAACCAAGTGACAAAATAGCTGCACATCAACCAAGTGGTAATGACGGTGAATCTTGCGTGATGCCTGTCGCCAGTCGTTAGGTGTCTCGAACTATCTTTGTCTGGAGACAAGACTAACACAGTAACGGCAATACCACCAAGACTGAGACAGTGACTGATTATCAGGACCAAGACAACAAGCAATGTGGCCAGCAGGTTCGGCTAACACGTTATGCCCCGCCCGCCTATAAGTTATAACCCTGACCTCTTGAGTTTGAAACTGGTGTGCGAGTCGCATCTAAGGTGGGAACCTTCCTTCTAAATTTAGGCATGCTATGCATTGGGTTCTCGAATTACTCGCTATGTACACAACGGACAGACGGACAAAAGCAATGCTTATTTCCCCCTTACCTATGGTCGGGGGCATAATAACCCTCAAGACCATCACGACATCACTGTGTCAAGTGGTGCTAACACAACTGCATACACCCACAGTCTGCAAGTCATTTAATTACTGAGACAATGTTTACTAGTTACTGTCTGACTCTTGTTCATTTGCATCTTGAATCTTTATATTTAGTAGATCAGTCAACTTTGCAGGATCTTCTCCTGTGCTGAGATGAACAAAGTCTTGTGGCATTGCATACCATCTATATGGATCTGGCTGGATGCCATTCTCCAACACACAACGGAACTCACATGGATTGGAAGGATTATGAGGTGACCAGCTCATCAATTCATTCCAACTGAAAAGTAGACTGTCTGTAACTGGTGCAAATGGATTAAAATCCAGCAGCACAATATCTTCCCCTGATTTGCACCAGACATCAAACGTAAAATCTGAATCAGCAAACTTTTCCTCTATGTATGTATGATAGAAACGCAAAATATCACTGCTAATTTGTTCTTTCTGTACATTCAGATGTGGAAAGTGAATACCAAGATGTCTTTGGGAAATACCTACAACAGTGTTGTTTTGCACAAAGCAACGGAATTCGCTCTCAGCACTGATATCCTGCCACTGACGTAGTACTAGATGATGAGTGACTGATTGATTTGCAGAATCTTGCACGTTAGAGCAGTGTTCAAATGGGGCAGTCAGGTCATGAGTAATGAAATCTGAACTTTTCAGCAGAAGAAAAATGTCCCGAATAGAACGACATCGCAGTGTTCGATCAAAACTAATCCATGCAGCATCTTTTGGCGAACTCCAGTCCAACTTTGGAAATACACACCCTCCAAGAGATTCTATACAGCACATAACTTCTTTTTCTAAATCAGGAAAGCTTGGAGGTACTAAGGTACTGTGTTCTGTTTTATTTTCCCAATCGAGTTCTTCGTCGCTGTCACCAACTGTAGTAATATCGCTGCGCTGAGGATCGTTTTCATTCGGCAACACGAAGCTGTCAGACAACAAATATTCACAGACAGATTCTGAGAGATTGATTGCTATACTTTTAATTGTTATGTCCTTGAAACGAGAGTACCAATTTGTGAACATACAGTTAATAACTTGTTGAAACTTCATCGTCAATATACACCCGGAAGTATACTTGAACAGCGTATCCAAAATTGAACGCAAATATGAAATTCTCTTAAGTAAGTAAAATAAGAGTATGCATATCGTCTGCACACCCTACTTCCTAACATAACATGAAACGGGCTAATAGAACCAGTTTGAAAACCTCTGATTTTTTAACATAAAAAAATTAATACACGGACACAATCAGACAACGAATGTAAACATTTATTTCTGATGATGGCCAGTTCAGTAATTTGCCAGTTGTATACATCTGACAATAATTGTACCTTACAAATACTCTTACTTACTTACACAATGGTAAGTTGTAGTCAATTATAGGCTCACGTACAACATAAACGCTCGAATAATAATTAGACAAAGCAGACGCTTTCTCTGCCAGAAGTAGCTGTGAGATACTGCCATACAATCCGACATGCCGTGGCATAGTGTTGCCCCCTACCACAATCAGCGCTGACGCCATTCCAACTTCAATGTCAGCCATTGTACTTGCCCAAAAGTAGCTGCGCATTCATTACCATCCTCATTTACGTACTTGAAACCTTTTATTGCCTATCTTTAAGTTTTTTTCTTATGTATTTCCAAAAAATGTTCGGACTGTCTTCGCATTTCATTGCGACATTAAGTTGTTTTGCATAAGTACAAAAAAGTAAGAAACAGTGTTAAATGACAAGTAATAGAAATAAATCTGATTTCTCTTCCTAACTTCTCATTTAACACTGATCGTTACTTTTTGTGCTTATGCAAAATTTTTGGGTTGTTAGTTTTTTTCTTACAAACATTGCCTATAACTGGAGTTTTCTTTGTTAATCTTTTACATCTTTACTAAAACGTTTAGTCCACACTTTATTTTTGCTGGTAAAGATGTTGCATTTCTTAGGTATAAATGCATTACACTCAACATCTATTGTATCTTTAAAACTCTGCCACATTTCATTTATGTCCTTATAGTTATGAAAAGTACTTTTCCAGCAAGTGTTAAGACGTTTATGTAAACTAACAGTTTCCTTTAATAAAATCAATTGTCGGCATCAGTAATATTTTTGGTACAATGTCTGCATAACAGATTTGCAGTACGACGCGATCAGTGTTGCTGTGTGGACTCGTGTGCATAATATTAGAAATGAAATCTTCTGTGTCGAACTGGTTCGCATTCTCTTTGAGGAAAAGGGAAAATCCTCTATCTTTGACATACACATTTAACAAACAGTGAACTATGATAAGACAATAGTGACATAAAACTGAAATCACATAATTTCTTCCTTTCCATAAGTTCTATTTTAAGTACACATCAATCATCAGTGACATGAGACCACTGCTGTGGTAGGACTGTGTCTGCTAATTGACATGTTTGCCCAAACTAAATCTTACCTCAACCCTTAATCTTATACACTCATCATTGTGTGATGTGCCAAATATGAGCATAATTAAAAATTATGAGTGTGCATAACATCTGAAATAATGTGTAAATTAGTTCATAATTCATGCAAAACATATTTGAGATAAAATCACAGATTCGTGTACATTTGAAAGAAAAGAAAAAGGTTTTTCTGGAATACAATCACAGCAATGAAATCGCAAATAACAGATATGCAATAAGAATCAAACTCAGTGCCATGTTTAGTGACCTTGACCCTCTATAAACTGATCAATGTGGTTAAATAATTATCACTTAAATACATTAAAAGTACACCAATTTCTTTTTTATTTCAAAATCATACACAAATGTGACAAATACATGAACACACATGTAACACACTACCTTTAAAAGCTTACAATGCACATAAACATTCATTGATTATTATTATATGATAAGATTCAGAATATTTAACATGTGCTCAAAAACCTACGTGGAATCAAAAAAAATTAGAGAGCTTAAGACTGCCCGCGGCCATTTAATGCCCCAACAGCAGCATCTGTATAATGGACTTGCCTGCCCTGCATTGTATGAGAAGGGACTTGCCTGCGAGTCCATGTTGACAAAGGAATGAACTCGCTTACACAGAGAGCATGCTAGCCTAGGGGACAATGGGACAAGGTAAAAACACGATGCTGCTTCTGCAGGCTAAAAAATTAACTAAATAAACTTAAAATGATGAACCGATGAAAACGTCAGATACTGTAAAGTAGGTAATACAAAACTACGTTAACTTCAGGGTTGTTATCGATATTTTCCAAAAGTATCGCCGATATTCGATATCGATACCGGCTGTAAAAGTATCGTCGATACCAATATCGATACTTTGCCGTAAAAGTATCGATCGCGATCGATAC
>Ga0209428_1000207_pt1 | contig 12381 bp, 13 predicted proteins | sample OlaalgELextract1_2_FD_187377 | JGI IMG/M metagenome (GOLD analysis project Ga0209428, IMG submission 187377) | Olavius algarvensis symbiont microbial communities from Tuscany, Italy - Type G ELBA extract 1 (SPAdes) (version 2) | ecosystem: Host-associated > Annelida > Digestive system >...
AGTAAGTAAGTAAGTAAGAGCGATTAACATGTCCAACATTGTCCATAAATGACAGTGTCACTTCACGGGCACGACAACAGTAATTATGGGTAACAGAGTTCGAAGAAGTATGTCTTCAAGCGAGAGCAGAAGACGGGAAGTGACGGAGCAGATGTGATATGCTGCAGAAGACTGTTCCAGATCTGTACACAGTGGCAACTGGAAATGCTCGGTTGCTGTAGGTTGAGAGTCGGGTATGGGGAACAGACAGTAACAGTACACAGAGCGGAATTGCACTTATAGTGCTGGTGAATTGTACGGTAATAAAAGTATTAACTGTGCATTATGTGGTCTTCTGTGTGGTACAACAAGAAAAGATGACAAACTAAGTGAAGTGATGATACGTGACAAATTATTGAGATGTTTCTGAGATGGTACCGTCGTCGCTGTTCTCTTTGGCACATATTTAATGTATGCTGAAGTGGTGGGACATTGTGGACGTGAAGACGTAACAAAAGATGGAGAACTACATATGGAAGAATCTGTAATTCACGGAATAGGAAGTGGTACAATTGTGGTTGACTTCGATAAAGGGATCCACTGCCAGAAAAAGAAGGATCGTGTGATTTTTATGTCTCGTAGCATGCTAAGTCTGTGCCTGACGTATTATTACGCCCCCGCCCATAGGGAAGGGGGCAATAAGCATTGCTTTTATCCGTCCGTCCGTCCATCCATCTGTCACGTACGTAGTCGGTAATTTGAGCGTGTTCAAATTCGGAACTAAGGTTCCCCACCTTTGATGTGACTCACACACCAGTTTCAAGGTCAAGGTCACCAGGCACATTAATACTGAAACATATTGTCTGCCATGTCTTCTAAACGGCAAGGCCTACGAACTTCAAACTTGGTATACGGATGGAGGACAACGACCTGCATCAGCCACAGGTGCTTGAACTCCAAGGTCAAAGGTCAAGGTCGCAAGGTCACGTGATCAGTCTGAGCCATCTTGGCCCAATGCTGTACCTGTGTCTTTAGAGACCGGTGGCCGTGGGGGCAGACTGTGTTGGCCGAACCAAGCGGCCACAGTTCTTGTTGTGTGAAATTTGATGGATGATAGCTTTTTGGTTAATAGGTATATCGAGATTTGACTGCTACTGCATGTCTGTATAGAACTGCTGCACAGAACTTCGGTGCAGAACATGGGCAACTACCAGGAGTATGTGAAGCGACTACCTCCTCCGATGCGTGAGATTGAGACTCAGCCAGCCAGGCAGCACACGTTTGGAAACCCTTTCAAGGTCAACAAGGTAAGCAAATAGATTTGTTCTTGAGCGATGTGCCTTTTCAGGCAGGTCCAGGCCTCCAGTGATGCCAGTCTTCTCTGTCATGAGCTCTTTTCTTTATACGAGGGTCATTCGATAAATAAGTTACAAAACGGCGTAAGTCTGTTAATTTTCAGGCTATGAAAATTCTGAAATATACATTTTGCGGGGGATTTAATTCTGAGTACGAGCTATGAGTTTTATTACGATGACATCACTATGACAACATTTATAAACGTTAGATATCACAACGTTGCCGTTGAAATCATCCCACAAGGAACAGCCTTCTGTTATTCATTTGCTGTAATCAAAAGGACTTAGCACAAAATGCCATCCAGTCTGAGATGCATCCAGTATATGGTGACAAGTATTTACAAGACCAGCAATACATGTTTGGTGTAAAAAGTTTATTCATGGTCGAAACAGTGTTGTTGATGAATAACCTGGTCGCCATGTTGTTTCGACGACCGATGCAACGATCACAGCGGTCGATTCCCTCATGCGGTCAAACCGGCGTGTGATGGAATAAATGTTTACATGAATTTGGACGATACGTTGAAAAATGAAACATTAATGTTTGACGTTTAAACACGTTTACTTGTTGGACTTGTTCACTTTTCTCGTTTAACTCACAATGCTGTTCAACACTTGCAAGTTGCAAAAGAAAACTGCTGGACAAAATACTGCACTGACTGACTGCATTATAAGTACAAGTGACATCACAGTAATGAGGTCATCGTCATAAAAATTTCAGTATATGTCCCCAATTAAATTCTCTACAAAACGTATATTTCGGATTTTTCCTATTTTAAGAATTAATGGAATGGCGCCGTTTTGTAACTTATTTATCGAACGACCCTCGTATATTTATATTCCACGTCGTTGCTCTTCATCCAGTCTTTCATTGTAGCACTCTGTCTCCCACGAGTTCTTATCCCTTCCATTCTGTCTTCTAAAAAAAAGGGATTAACTTCTCAACACCTGACCTAACCAATTTTTCTGTCTTTGTCGGATGGTGCTCATCAAGCTTCTGTTTTCATCCACCATGTCCAAAACATCTTGATTGGATCGATGTTCAGTCCAACTGATTTTCATTAACCTTCTCCAAATCCACATTTCATACGATTCCAGTCGTTGAATGTCCACCTTCCTCAACGTCCATGTTTCTGAGGCATACAAAAATATATTTGTAAGGTTGGATAAAAATACTAGAGAATGCATTTGCCATCTTGAAACCTGTGCCACCACGTGTTCTATATAATGGCAGGTTGAATATCGTGTACAGAGGTGGTTTAGTGCCATCTGAATATGTTTGATTTTTTGTGACACTACGAAATGTTATTGGTTAGATTGATTAAGTTTAGTAGAATTTGCATCATACTGTTAGTTTGTATACAAGAACAGTAATTGATCTGTAGTGAGAAAAGTTTAATTTGTCAGTTCGTGATACCAGCAACAAAAGTAGTTCAGATAAATGCTCTGTGTTTATCTCTTTGTATCTGTGGTGATACTTCAGCGCTTAGTGACTATCTCGGCACTTAATAATAATAATATAATAATAATCGCGACAACTTCTATGGCGCCGTAACACGTATACCGATTCAAGGGCGCCGACTTAGTGACTATCTGCTTTTTTAGCGCCGTTATATAAATATCCTTACTTACTTATTTACTTACTTCAGCTATGGAAATGAAATTTATTAGCAGTATCCAGAATGCTTGCTTCAGCACATCTGATGTGTTCTCTGCAGAACTTGATGATTGACGAAGCTGATGAAGCGATGCCGGGACAACAGTCGTCGCGGAAACGATCCGCTGCTGAATCTCCGTCTTGTCCACGTCCTAACAAACGCAAACCTGGTAAGTTCAACTGCTAACAAGCTGTGCAGTGTAGATTTTTCTCGTTGCTGTTTTGCTTATCATTTGCGCTGTATTCATATGTCTGCATTTATTGGTTTCACTTTGTGTTGTTGGTTGTTAGGGCCGTTGCCAAAGGACGTTCCTGTCCAGACGCTGCTGTCTCCTGTGCGTGAAGTGTCCACACCTCCGCCATCACCTCGCTATGACACCTACAACGACACAGTGTTAGAACTCGGTAAAAAATTACACGCAGTTGACTTGTCATCAGTGTTTCATCTGTATCTGGAGACAGTGTTGATTGCTCTGGAATTGTCAACTGTATACGGCTTTGATCGTGCTTGGTTTAGCTCTCCATCTTCCAAGTGCCCCTGTGTCTTCTGTCTTCGTGGAGCTATATATATGTATATATTTAAAAAAAATTTGCTTACATCCTTCTCCTTACCTTTTAGTTAGCTGAGCCTGGTGGGATTGGCCCTTGACTTGGTTGACTAACCATCGTCCTTCAATCTTGCAACACTGTTGGTTGGGTCATCTGACCTGTAAAATCGTCTCCACAAGGACCTATAATGTGTTGAATATCACATTAAACTACTATACCATACCATACCTCCACTCTGTAAATGGTGGCGCCACCCCAGTTGTGAGCATGGAGATATAACCTGCTTGATCAGATCTTTGCGGCATCCTAGTGGGCTATTGCCACTGTTCGGAGATCCGTGAAATCAGCTGATGTGACTGTGCTTGTGTTGTTGATGAACGACTTCCTGTTTAATCCAGTCATCAGTGGTTGAGTGAAATATGAAGTATCCTTGTAGACTGTATTTTGTTTACCTGTAAAGGTGTGTATTTTGTAGAATATGACGACGAAATTTACAGTGATGGTCACATAGCAGCGGATGTAGACGACAGTGCAGACTTACAGTCACTGGATATTTCTCCACAGCTGAACCACTTATATATCAAGGCCAACGGTGACCTTGAGAACGACCTAGATACCGTCAACGTTATGAAGCAGTGTGGTGTGCCTGTCAGTGCCAACGCCATGCAGCGTCAGTCTTCCGTCGATGGTGCTGTCGTTGGTCCCGTCAATGGCCTCCAGACTCATGAACATAATATCATCGTGCAGAGGATGGCAGTTGTGGAAGTAAAAAAACCAGGAAAAGGTCGCGTGTTCTGTAGATATAAAAATATACCTAGACATTTTGTATGCTTAGAATATGTAAGTAAGTAAGTAAGTAACAATGTACTGATTCTTCTTCTTCTCGTATGCGTGTCATGAACCATAACTGGTCAGCCACGAAACAGCGTCTTCATCTGCAGAGTTTAGCTGAGATAAGCCGCCATTCAGTTTTGTCACGGGACAAGATCGACAATGTGGGACATCATCTGGGTCTCACCACAAAGACACAGATCAGTGTCTATAAGTCACCATTTCCTTCTGCAGGCACCACAGTGTACTGATCAAGGAGATACTACCATGTCAAACACATTGCAGTGGCACTGTACAAAATTAAACAAAACGAAAAGGACAGAAGCGCCGACAGTAGTTGCGGGCAGACAACAGTTATACTGTGCAGTACAATCAGGATCGCCTAATCGTAGTCTAATGACGACCGAAAAAGTACAGTCTTCAGCTCGCCATGGAATGTCGTCAGCAACGGTGCATTCCTGACAGATGATGGCAGGCTGTACCATGCACCTGCCGAAGCCACCGGAAAGGCACATTCGTACCAGTGTGTACCAGTTATAACTGCAGGATGAGGTTTTATGGGGAAAATATGCTTTTGTATAATGGTCATAATGTTCCTTATGTCAGTTCGGTCATATCCACTATGCCCATCCTGTTGAAAAGACTAAGAAACCTCATGTCAATTGGTGAACCAATGTTTTGGCTAGAAATTCTATCATTAGATGTTACCTTATGGAGTGATCAGCTTCATAAGGTGAAACCATTAACTCTTTTTATGGTTTGCAAGAGGCATTTGCGATCACATTGGGGAACGGCACTGCGCCAAACTGATGAAGTGTCGGCACTGCATGCCCCATCGGTAAAGGTAAAATCTTATTCTTCTCGTATGCGTGTCATGAACCATAATTGGTCAGCCATGAAACAGCGTCTTCATCCGCAGAGTGTAGCCGAGATAAGCCACAATTTAGTTTCGTCATGGGAGAAGATTCGATAATGTGGGACATCTATGTGTCTCGCCACAAGGACACAGATCATTGTAAGTCGTCATTTCCTTCTGCAGGCACCGAAGTGTCTCTTAAGCCCATGACACACGGGCCAACATTGTCAGCCCACATTGTCGGCTTACAGTGTTGGCTCGTGTGTCGCGGCAGCCGACAAGTGCAAAATTTTTGACGAAAAAGCACTGCAATGCAATCCATTTCCGTTTGACGGCCGACAATGTTGGCCTGTGTGTCGCGGTAGTCGCCAATGTCGGCCGACAAACCCGACTTTTAATTGTTACTTTCTTGTTGTTTTTTGCCGTTTTTCTCAGGAAAGCTGTGGCATTTTGTCGTGAAATTTCCCAGATTTGTCGTTGGGTGTGCTATCCACATGGGTCCAACGTGATTGATTTTTCTTGTGCGATATCCCACAAAAATATGTATCTATAAATATATATCATTGTGTCAATGATAGTAGCAAGAGTCGTTTCTTTGCTGAAATTCTGCAGTTTTTCTTCAGTTTTATACTGAACAAAATACGACGTAATGACTAATATTCTTTTTCTTTTTAAAATTTTTTGCTGATGGTTGTCAGACCTCAGTGTCGGCCGACATTGTTAGCCGCCAAAATGACAGCCAACAATGTTGGCCCGTGTGTCGCGGGCTTTAGTGGTAATGCTAAACACTTTCGTGACCGTTATGTTTACCTTAATATGAGGCTTGTTACGTAAATAAGTTACTGTACGTTTTGTGGGAATTTAACGTGAATTAGGGCTGCACGACGATTAATTATTATTAATTGCAATCGATCGACGATTAAAAACAGTCGCAGTTAATCTCAGCTGTTCGTGGGCGTTATGAAGGATATGGTTTGATTATTGTTCAGTCGGCTGTGTGTTTCTTTTCACAGTCGTAGAAGTTTTTTTTTAATTTAAAATGTGTTGTTAGTTAAACTGTCTGCCTAATAACATTTACGCTTTCTTATTTTACTTTTTCCTCTTGAACTTTGTATCCGGTGGCAGACTAACCACCTGATGGGTCTTAAGGTTCAGCCTTGCATGGGTCATGTCGCACGGCTTGGTGTATTTCACTGATCATAAAGAGTCCGCACGATCACAGTCAATTCACTGCTTTGCACGCATCTTAGACACAGTAGCATTTCCATATAATAGGTACAGTTCACCTGAAGACGCGTAACTGTGCTTGGGAAGACATGCATAAGTTTTAATTTTGGTGCTGTCATAAGCGTGAGTGGCATGATCACAAGCACGAATACTGGGCTCCAACTTTTAAGGGCCCTTGTAAGGCCGTGATTAAATTATGTAATTGTGATTAATCACTAGTTGCGTTAATTGTCACGTTAACACGATTGATCTGCAGCTCTAATGTGAATGTTTCATTATGGCGAGTAGAACTGCATGGTGTATGACCTGCTGAGAAATTAACGTATTTTGTGTTTATGTGACAGATTTTGCGCAGTTATTTCGCATGCTTGACGGTCTCGAAGGCAGTGCGGACGAGTGCTCTGCGTGCATAAGGACCGTGATGCGTGAGGCCGAGCGTTTCAAGCGCCAATCGTTGGCGCAGAAACTCAGAGACTTTCTCGAGCGACGATTATCTCAGCCGACACGGCATCCGTCAGCTGTCGTTTTGACCGCTGCCGCATCTGGTGCGTCGTCGGCGTCGGCGTCGCCGCTGTCTCGGACATCACACAGCGGTAGCAGTACAGCAGTTAACTGCAACCATAGGCCCGATGCAGTTTAGTTGGCTTCGTAACCATCATCTGCAACGTCTTTCATCAGACAGTCGCCATTTGTAAACGTTCGCCAGTCTTTCAGCATCAGCAGCGCAGCAGCATTGATGCGTTGTCACAGTGACTGCATCCGTCAACGAGCTTGTTGTTCTGTTAATTACCACATTTTGATGAACTGTATTGTTGTTATCAAGCTAGTGTTAGTACTTGTGGTGTATGCTGTACCTCACAAATATTCATACCAGCGGTCAGTAGAGTTACAACTTTCAGCACTTTGTCTGACAACTTTTCGGTACATATTGTGGGACGTAAACATTTTGTTGCCATAGGTAGAACATGTTGTGGTTGCATGCATTATCTTAATTGTATAAATGTGCTTGTGATAGTGGTGTATAAATACCGTAATAAAAGCTGACATTAATGGGAGGATGCTATCAATGAAAATAAACCGGTTTGCATCTTGGTCTTCTACTCTTTGATGTTGAGTCATTCTATTTGCATGCAATAATTGCACATTGTAGAAGAAGGCTTGTCTTCGTGAGTAGATGCTAGTTATTATGCAGCCCACCTGTTAGGAGAATGCAACAAGCATTGCACTCCATGTGTCTGTCCGCATGTGCTGTAGCTGCTCCTCACTTGAGAACAAAATCTCCACAAAGCTCAAAACTGACATAAAGGAAGGTCACAAGAACGTGCCATAGCTAACAGATGGGTGACCTTTCGGTCTTCAAACTGTGTATAAATGTTGCCCTACTTAACGACAATTAACGAGGACTCTCACAGTTGTATGGTAAACATATTGCTATATGTCTGTGCTTGCCATTTGGCCTTATAACTCGAGAAAGTCACATCGTAGAGAACTGAGATTTTTACAGTTCCATGTGGGCGGTAACTGGCAGCACTGTTTCAGGTCAAAGGTCAAGATCACAGCTTGATGTACAATGTAGATACTGACATAGGATCACAGTATTTTTTAACATATATTAAATAAATAAGATGACAATGGTATTGAATAATTTACGAACCTTCGGTTGACACCGTCGTTTTTCTTTCATTTGTAATTTTAACTCGTATGGAAAGTTTGAGTTTTGTAGTAATATATTCTGAAGCATAAGTAATGAGTGGATCGGGTTTGACGTCAGAGGTCAAGGACTTAATGCTGAGACAGTAAATGTGCCATAACTTTGAATGAAAGATCATTAGATTTTAAGAAATAATTATTCTAAGTGGTTGGCTAGGAAGATTGTCTTCGAAGTGGCCTACAGTGTGTCGAGTGGGATGTTAAACCGTACTATACCACACAACGATCACAAGGTCATCTTATTGCTCCCATCTAGTGTATGTTTGGGCTTTTAAATTGGCTTAAGTCTCACGAATGAAACGATGCCGAAGGTTCACATTTGGTATGCAGGCTGTGCGTAACCAGTGTGACGCACGATGTCATTTTGTTGTCGAAATTAAATCACCGCGTCTGTCTCATAAAGCCGCGGCACAAAATGTGCCAAACGAAATGGTCATGCCTTCTTTAAAATACGGTGGTAATGTCGTATTTGTGAATTAACACCTGCCAAAAGGTCAAGGTCTTGAGTTCAACATGTTAGTAACCCGGCAAACACACCATAGAATAGTGCAAACACACTACAGAATAGCTCAGTGGCAGACACGTTGACTTGGTGAGTATGTTATTCTTTTGCAATAGTGATAGTGGAACTGTCAAAAAAACGTGGAGGTCAAGTAATGGGCAGTTAAGTAAGCGATAGGTATGTGTGTGTGTGCAAAAGAATCCTGCAGCAAGTGAATGCACTGAGTACCGAGACTTACAGAATGTTACATTCTGCATCTTTCTGATTTAGTGATCAGTGAAAATCTTCATCGTTGTAGCCATCATACTTGCTACTGCCATATTTCTTTTGCGGAAATCAATGTGAACTCGGTGTGAAACTCATTATTAAACACAGACACTGTATATTATTCTATCACTACATTTTTTTACATGACATACCTCACAGCCAGTGATGCCTGGCAGCTCAAAACATCTGTGTGATAAGTAGTCTCTGATAGTTGTCTCATTGACAGATATCTTCTTGCTCTGATCTTGAAGCCTTTTCCGTGTTGCATTCTCTGATGACAATATACTAAGTTTGCAGTTTCTGCACTGTGAGGCAAAAAAACTGCACCCTTCTATTTTTGCAATAACTTTGTCAAACCGCGTTGTATTTTGATAATTTTTGGCAAACAGATACTGAAGTAAATTTGCAACAAAACTGCAACAGAATTGCCCACCTCTCATGATGGGTGTTTCTACCCTACCTTGTGAAATATAATATGCTATTCTGTTAATAACCACAGCTTATTGGCGATGTGTGACGACCCTTGCTGTTTCTGATAAATGCATTCCTGAATGACTCCATATCCCGTGGTCTACAGCATTGAGGTCTGGTTTATTGGGAGTCTGATGTGAAGTCCAGAGTCTTGTGTCACAGCAGCTTGGTGCTTTTGTGCATGTGTGGTGCACTGGAAAGTAAAAGTCACCAGCAGCTTGACAGATGTCTGGCAGCAACTGTTTGAGCAGCAAGACATCATAGTAATAGTCCTGTGCACCGTTCACTTTCACCCCTGGCTGCATGAAAACCACACCAGTGCACCAGCGCATGGAGACACCGACTGAAACCGAAATTCAGGAACATGTTTATCAGAAATCGGCGAGTTATGTCCATGAGCTGAAATGGCATTTGATTGAAATATGGTCAGCAACCAGCAGATCAATCGATAGATCAGTGACGAGATCGTTTTATTGCGTGTCTCGAAGCCAAAAGCAAACACTTTGAACATTTGCTATGATGTGTTCCTTTCTATGATATGTAACTGTCATGACTTTTAAAGTTTACACTACTGCTGTTATGGACAAATTGACTTACGTTTCATTTCACAAGGTAGAGTGAGAACAGCCGTCAGGAGAGGTGGTCAGTTTTGTTGCAAATTTACTAAAGTATCTGTGTGCCAAAAATTTATGAAAATATTGCAAGGTTTGACACAGTTATTGCAAAAATAATAAGGGTGCAATTTTTTTTGCCACACAGTGTATATTCACTATGTTTTATTAGTTTGCTGTCTGTACGTTATACGACCTTGACCTTCGACCTTTTGTGACTCTGAACCTACATAGTTTGAAAACCAAGCAGTCGTACGTTGTTGGATACGAGTTCTGGTTGAATTCGTATGACCTCTTTACATGTATATTACGTCCTCTGGATTTGAGAGCCTGTCCATACGATAATTTAGTTATCAACTTCGTTCCCGCGGCTGTCCCGCTACTTGGTATCAGTGCCATTGTAGTTATAGTGAGTAAATAATTAAATTCGTAACCTTGTCTTTTTCTAGTTGCTGGAGTTCTCGTCATTGCTGCTGTATGTCTACTTGAACTTGCTAATAGCATGACAACGTATGTGGTATGTGTGTGTGAATAGGAAGTCCAGCGAACTAATCATACCCAAGATAATCATACCCAACTGTCACATTTTGGCAGTTCAGTTTGTGCTGTTGTAACTTAACACGACGAAATGTGGGGAAAGACTTTCAAAAAGTGCTGTTGATTGATGCTTAGACTTTCCTCGCACAAACTCGCACTTTATGTTAATGTCTGTCGTTGATGAATTTATGCTGTGTTGTAAATGCCTATTTTCTGCAGTAAATTAAGAATTTTATACGTTATTTTACGTGTGATAACACTATACAGCATTGTAACACAGTCAATTCAGAGCTGTGCTCTGGTTTGTTAAATGTGTTTGTGTTTTTTCTACATTTTTGTACATTGTATTCTTTCTGGCAGTTACAGTTAGACTGTAGCAGGTACATAGGAATTGACTGTTTAAATGTTGGTATTTGCCTGCTTACTATCGTCTTTCCTAGTTTCTTGCCCATGTAAATTACGAGGTGGGAAGAAAATTTTTGCCTTTCATAAATTGAATCAGGCCTGATTTTTAATACTCTTTGCTGGCAGACGTGTATTCTGTAGGTAGTTGTTGAAGGTGATAACTATGAATACAGTGCAATGAGGCTAGGTTCAGTGCGTTAGCTTATACCAGTACCATAATTTAACAAGAAAATCTGTGGTGAGAGATATACCGTACTCTGCCAAGGCCACTGAAGTGTCGCCATCTGGTGAGTAAGTACAGTGAAGAAATTAAAACACGCCTTATGTCGGCCTTTTAGGCAAATCGCTGGCGTGAGCATAATTAGCCTTCTCTCCTAAGGCTGCTGTAGTGGTGCCCTCTGGTGAGTAACAGTAATCGTATAAAATGCCCATCTGATGTTGAGGAAAGTGAATGATCCTAGATCCACATCTGGATCAACGCCAAAGTTTAGTTACTTCGAGAGGGTCACCCGTTGCTCATGCCTACCATGTTTGGTCAAAATACAGACAAACGGCAAGAATGACGTAACTCGATGCCTTGGCAGAGTAATTAGTTCATGAAGCGTGTGATAATAAACTTACTTGCATTGTGGTTTTTTCTGTTCATGTTTTTGATCATCATCAATAAAATATCCCTCAGTTCTGTTTTTATTCCTGTTATTGAATTCATACTATGAATGTTGCAGAGTAACTAATTGTTAGGAAATATTAGGATTTAATGGTAAATAGTGAGTGTTGGTCACAGGATTATGTAACACATACTGAACAAGATCATCAGAAACCTTTGATGATGCCCTCTTTTATTTTGTAACGAATGCAGATGGTGAACACTGATAATCGCAATAAAGTGCCTGAAAATGTTTACCAGTAATTTACTTCATGTGGTATACATCAGTGGTTAAACTGAAAGGATAGAGTAGGGGAAGTTAATTCATTAACTGAACTCTGTTTATATTTCTGTTATGTTCACGTGTTGCGTTTTGTCAGCCGTCTATTAAACCAAGGTTGTATTGGATTGGAGGGTCAGGTTTTGGGGTCACGAAAATAGTAAATACTAAGCACAAATACTATGCAGTAATCAATCAACAGCATTAAAACTAGCATGTAGTAAAACCTGCATGTGGACTGGAATCTGCTTTTTAGTCAGGCATGGGTTGGCTATACTTTTTACTTATTTACATTCATTAAAAACAACAGTAATAACTCTATGGTACAAAATCATAGAGAGCGATGTAAACAGTGAACTTGTTTACGTAGTTCAGTTAACGTAATTTTGATTATGTCGTATGTTTTGGGAAATATTAGCAATGATATGTTGAAAAAATCTCTAATATAACGTATTCTAATATTTGGAGCTCGTGAACCTATTTTTATTGGACTGGTTC
>Ga0209428_1000208_pt1 | contig 12358 bp, 9 predicted proteins | sample OlaalgELextract1_2_FD_187377 | JGI IMG/M metagenome (GOLD analysis project Ga0209428, IMG submission 187377) | Olavius algarvensis symbiont microbial communities from Tuscany, Italy - Type G ELBA extract 1 (SPAdes) (version 2) | ecosystem: Host-associated > Annelida > Digestive system >...
TGGGCGAGCTGTAGCTTGTCGAAAGTCGCCGCCGGTGCGCCACTCAACAGTGCATTGCAGTAGTCCAGCCTGGAAGCGACGATGCTGCATGCGACTGTCTGGGCGACGTCGTCAGTCAGTAGACTGCGCACGTGGCGCGAGTGTGGAAGTTGCAGGCCTTTGCAACGTTTCTGGCGTGACAGTTGAACCGCAGGTTGGAATCAAAAGTTTTTGCAGCAGTGGAAATTGTTAAGCTTATAACTAGTAAAATTGAAGTGCCCGAGCCAAGCGAAGCGAGTGCTTCCCGGCTATGCCAGTGGGAAGGGGGCATGGCCGGATTGCCCCCCCCCAACAACCCCCGGATCCGCCTCTGTCCTGACAGTAAATGCTTGAGTTCTGGGTTCAACTCCAAACTCTTAGTGGACAGATAGAACCTAGCACGAGCGCGTCTCGACAGTCGACATTGTAGCAAAGTTGTCTGGCACATCAGAGAAAGTTACACCCTTCGTTGATGCAATGATTGTGGGCAAGTTGCAGGATTGTGACGTTGCACTGCCTTCAGTGACATTCTGTTCAGCTTGCACTGTGTCAGTTGTTGCAGAAATTGTTCATATCGTTCCAGTCTTCCGTAAATTTCTGGTTATTTGACCTACTTCCCGAAACTACTTTGTTCTGTTTATAGAGACCAATGGTGTACAGCCACTTCGACCAGATGTCCAATCAAACTGTGTTCCGGCGTTCCGTTCCGTTCTGGAAATTAGTATGACCTCTGTGACTGACCATGTGCATGGTCGCCGGTTAGAATCCTTTTGTCACCAGTCATTTTTTATGTTCAAGTTTTCCATATTTGGTAGAGTTAGGGTTAATAGAATTAGGGTTAGTGTTACTGTTAACATTCTTTTCTCAAATAAAAAAAAAACTTGTGCAGTGGTTCCCGTGCCTGGATGTGCCATCACAGGTGCAGTGGTTCTCATATACAGTAGTCTTGGCCTTATTAGTTATTGTTTCTTGCTTTAACTGAAGACATCATGTGGACATTTTATTTTTAGGTTGCCAAATCATCAATCAGTTTTTAGATAAGCTTATGCATATGAGGTGGTTTTTAGCCTAAATATAACATAACATCCTTGTGAAGTTGATCACTGTGGTTTGTGTATGAGAATTGAGGAATGGACAGAAAATAAATAAAAGCAGGCAGATATTGGGTAAGAAGCAGCTGTTTGGTATTGTGCCATATGAAATGCTTAGCAGAATATGTTTAGCAGAAGATACCTGAAGCAAAATGTTTGGATGATGAACTAAAACTGGGTACTTGGATACCAGTCATCTCTGTAACAGTTGGTGACTTCTTGCTACTTTGATTACCTATTTAGAATAATTTGACATTGTTTTGTTTTAGAAACTTGATGTCTGTTATACCAAGCGCCGTGTGAGTCCTGTGGATGACATGAAAAGATATGTTATGGCAGACTCTGATAAAGCTGGCCTGGAAAAGAGATTTATACATCAGGAAATTGGTAACTATTATCCTTAACACTGCTTTGAAATGTGTTACAGTTAGCTTATAATAAAAATAATTATATAGTTGTAAGTTGTAGCATTTTATAGATAAAGGATTTTTATGAATTTCGCTATATTAATGCAAAATACTTTTCTGACCACATAATCAAAGTATTTAAAGCTGAAATCTAAGAATGCAGTGAGTTTTCATTTTGTGAAATAAACATTTACTAGAAAATTGGCCACAACTTGTTTAGTAATTTGGTAGGTGAGTGCACATTGCAAGAATTTTTTATTATTTCAGTGCTTAATTTTTAGTTTTCTGGATTGATTTTTTGACAAGCTGTCTCGTGTACGTTTGTTACATGTTCATTGTTCAATAAAGATCAGTCAGTCAGTCAGTCATATCATCTGAACAAAAATACTTGTAAATAACTATTTAATGAATTTGTATATTTTTTTGTTTCTTGTTTTGTTACGTGTGTATTTTGCTTTTGGTTGGTTTTGTGTCTTGATGAGCGACTCATTATTCACTAAGAGTGAGAATGAATTATACACGTGCATATTTCATGAACATAAGTAAGTAAGTAAGTAAGTAAGTAAGTAAGTAAGAGTACTGGTACTTATAAGGCACAATAAGCAAAAAAAGTCACGATGTGCCAAAATGGTAGTTATACTGTGGTATGAGTACCATAGTTCATGACCCACTCTCGTCTCCTATCTTTCACCGCAGTGTCTCGAGTGTTTAGGCTTCGCTGGATTGAGCTATGGGTAGTTGTAGCACTCCAGACATTGTGCGACAAAAGTTGTAATGAACTATTTTGTAAAATAAGTTCTGCTGTTTTTGTTCGATAGTGCTATTTTATACATACATGATCTTGCATTACTCAGAATAGAAAATATCTTTTATTAACTAGATAAGAGTTATTAACAAGTCCAGACATTCAAGGCTATGAATGGGGTGCGTTGTTTTATTCACAGGTTGATTTCACTGATGCATCAGACTTGCATCAGAGTGTTCAAGTCTGATGCATCGGTGAAATCAACCGGTGAATAAAACAATGCCCCAATGCTGTTTACAGATAAGCATATTTGACAGAAATATTAAGGTCACTGAAACTGAAAGTGTGTGGATATTTTCTTCTTCTTTACAGCGCGAAGCTATGCTAAGCGCGGACTATGCTGTGGCAAGATGTCTGTACATCTGTCCGTCTGTCACAAGCCGGTATTGTGCCCAAGCGGCTCAACATATCGTTAAACTTTTTCAACCAAGTAGGCTCTACACATAGTTATGCCAAGTTACCCACTCAGTAATTAAACTCTAACATTACTACGTCATACGATAATTTAGGTTATTTAGTCTACTGGCTGAACATTTTGATAACTGCAGTGTAGATAGCCCCATCATTCTAGTTTTCCCTCCGATAACTACAGGTGTGGCACGAAAATTTAGCGATTTTCTTACCAATAATCCGCTGTAAGTTTAAAACGGTATGGAATAGATCCATATTTGGTGTGTATCGAATAGGAGCCATTGAAGGGCTTTCCGCCGGTACCAATATGGGTGACATTTGATGACACTGGGGGACAGGGGCCCCGTAAATTGCCGTAAAACCTCGAAAATACAGATTTTTTTGCCTTTTTTGAGAACTTTGATCTCCTGTAACTCCGAAACGGCAGGAGATAGATCTATAGTTGCTGCATATCAAATCAAGAGCATTGAACGGGCTTTGCAACGGTACCAAGATCGATGACCTTCGATGACTCTCGACGTCAGGGGGCGCAAAAAACGCCAACATATGGACTGCTCTGCTCTGCCATTGTTAGCCAGCAGTTTGCCTGTCGCTATAGCTAGCTGACGTCGTGACTATTTATAGCACGCATGTGCTCCGGGCAGAGAGCGTGTGTGTAGGTATCGGAATAAAGTGTGCGTTATAAAATGGCAGGGGTTAAATTTGCAAGGTTTTAAAATGATATGCAGCTTCGCGTGGTCCGTCAGCGACAGCTGAGCTTCTTGTTTTACAAAGGAGATTAATTTGATATTATGTTGTGCTGTGCAGGATATGGAGTTTTTACAACACAAGCATTTTGTAAGGGAGATTTTCTTCTTGATTATCATGGACAATTGTTACATGCAGCTGATGTTACCAGGACACTAAAAGATTATTTATACTTTTTTCAAGTTGGCAAACAATATTATTGGTAAGTAATATGGTTTTACAATTATTTTAGTTAGTGTGACAACTGACAAGTTAGGTGAATTGGAAAATGAAAGTATGGTTTAACAGGGATAAATTCTAGGACAGAATGTTCGAGGCCAAGGCTGGACCAACTCGAGGCCAAGGCCAGACAACCTCGAGGCTGAGGCCAAGGCCAGGCCTTCTCGAGGTCAAGTAAAGGCCTAAGCAGTCCTATTCATTCACCAGTGAGAAATAGTAAACTGCGTACAACAGTGAAACAGCAAATGACTTGCTGAATTCGATTTTGGATTTTTGACAAGAAAATAGTGATCAGTCAATGCAGTGTCAGACAACATTGTCATTACATCAAACATTGAGTGGTCAAACGTTAATGTTACATTTCAAGAAAACTAGCTGGGAAAGCATTTTTTTGCAAAGTCGCGCACGATTCGGTTTCATGATGAGACCGCTCTGGCTGAAAATGCACTCAGCGGGATGCGGGAGCTGAAGTGACCGGTACTGATAACACTCTCTCCACTGCAGAAGTGGCTGCAGAGTGTCGAACGACTTGTCGGCTTTCACTGCTGCTGCTGGTTCAAGCATCTCGAGGTATTTGATGGCTGCATTTCTGACCGTGACTGGAGGAGCAGAAATATTTTTTTGGATAAAAAGGTATTAAATAAGTAATGTAACACCAGCAAACGCTCACACATGTGTCGTGTTAAGCCTGACAAACCAGAACAAAGGCTATCATTGCAATTTATCAATGGATTCGAGTACAGAGTGTTCGAGGCCAAGGCCAAGGCCCGACCAACTCGAGGCTAAGGCCAAGGCCATAGAATTCTGTCCTCGAGTTCGAGGCTAGTCCTCGAGGACACCGTTATTATTATTATTATTATTAAGAATGCATGTCATAGCAACATTATAGTCGATAGACTTCAAGGTTGCAGCCACAGCAAAAAGCTGCGGGAAAGTGAAAGCGAGTCACGCAGCAGTAAAGTCGTTTGACAGGCGCGGTGTCAGTTGTAGAGTGCATCCAAGCGCAACGTCAGCCATCATTCACCCTGGGTTTTAAAGCTATATACTGCAGGAACATGTGTACCAAAAATTAAAATCTGCCAGTATTTGCAAAAGTTAGCTCAAATGAAAAAGTGTCCATTTTTTTGACTCAGTTTATATAGTTTTACTGGTGTGTAATGTGTAAATGTTTTGTTTTACAGTATTGATGGTACAGACAATACAAGGCTAGGAAGATATGTGAATGATAGTCCACGACGATTTGCTAATTGTTACACAAAGATGATTATGGTGGATGCTAGACCACACATTGCTATATTTGCTGGCCAAGACTTGCCCGCTGGTGTAGAGATCCGATATGATTATGGCGGCGGTGATCTGCCGTGGAGAAATGTAAGTTCAATGGTTATCAGTTTGGTGTTTGATGATATACTGTTAACTGTAAATATAATTTGTTTGGAGAAAGTTGTATAGAATTTGTATTCATGTGTATAGTGAACTTGTGATGATTTTGAGACTTCACAGTTTTACCGGGATCGCAGTGCTCACTCGATACCGGTCTTGCCATGATATTTCTGTCTGCCTGTCCCTCCATAGCATTTGTGAGCTGTGCCTAGACGGAGAGAGATAGCACCGTAATTATTTTCGCATGTGGCAGACCCATTGTTACAGTTTCAATGTTCTTTTGTCGTTGCCTGATTTCGACAGCAACTCCCCCAGCTAGGATATTAAATGAGCTGTAGGGGTAGGATTTTTTGCGTTTTTACCACGGTCTTGTCATCGTATTTCTGTCCGTCTGTCTGACGCGTTCATGAGCTGTGCATAGACGGTGAGAGGTAGCATCGTGAACATTTTTGCATACGGTAACATGATTACAATTTTTTTGTATTCTTGTGGCATCGCCCAATTTCGATGGCAACGCCCCCGACTGGGGAGCCCAATGAGGGTGGGGTGGGATAAATTTTGTGATTTTCAGACTTAGATTAATGTAGATGGTGGATTGTATAAACAGTAGAACTGAATGAAGTTTTTCCCTCTACAGCATAGTAGGAAAATTTAGCAATGTTGCTATTTTTATCTCATCTTTGTTGTTGTACTATAAAATAGACATAGCTTTGTCAACTATGTATCTGTACTTCCATTCATTTCAGAAAGTAACAAAGTCAGAATATGCTTCTCAAGGTACTTTTCAGTAATTGTGTGTGCTGACTTCACAGTGTTAATTAGCTGCAGTTTTAGCTCATTCCAATGAGCTTCTAAAATCATGTGTCATCCGTCTTCCGTCTGTCTGATCCAAATCACGATGGACGGATCCTCACAATAGATTATAGTTCCCAGGTTGGTCTGCATCGAGATTGTGCTCGAGGTCAAGGTCAAAGCTCACAATATATAACAACATTAGAATGAGCTACTCCGTCCTCGACGGTCTCGTTAATACTGGCTAACGTTGTTTGGGACAATTTCAGTAACTTTGCTAAGAAATAAGGTTTAAAGTAGTAATGTGGTTGTTGCATTTGTTCTTTGTTACCTGTATGTGACTCATAGTTAAGGGTTTATCTTCCTTTTTTGATATTTATACTAATACTAGTTAGCTAGTTGCGCCGCTTATGGCTGCAGTCATAGATTTTCTGTTATTTTCCAGTTTTTATCTAGGTGTATAATGTGTTTCTGGTTGAATTTTACTCACGTGGAGCTATAGTCGTTCTGCATTGGATTATTCCGACTACTAGATGTTCTCTGCCAGCATTTCGTAGTATTTTCTGTCAATCACATTTTGGAGGTTCAGTGCCCAGTCAAGCGTAACGATGTGGTTACGTGACACGCTACTCGCACTTTGGTCGGTCAGAGTGGAGCTGAATTGCCAAGTACGACGGACTGTTAAACACCTATAATGTTTACGTCGTCGCTGCCGGGCGGGTCGGAGCGCCAATTCCAATGAGGGGCGAGGCATGTTCAGCCCCGTAGGCCAAGACTGCCAGTGGGTCCATAGGCCATCCCCAGAAAAAGTCCTAGTTAAACTAGGGACTAAACATCTAGCTCTGTACTAGAGACTAGTAGTGTGATGAATTCTATGAAGGCACACCAAGAGGATTCCTTCAACGAGGTTCCCCTCTGATGCCCTTCTTTCTAATTCCAATAATTTGGCAACCTAAGTGGTGTAATTACTAAGGACACACTAAGGTGTGTACACTAATTTGAATATACTACTGAAATTTGTCTCCTCGGATGCCGAAATGCTAGGGGTACTGACGAGATATACTCGGTGGCGTAAAACCACTCAGCCAGGGATTCAAGCATGTCCTGTGCACTCGCGTGGCTGCAGTTCACTGGTGACATCACCATACACATGTTAAAGCTAGGGGTGGACACTTCAAACATTCACTGTAACATATTTGTACACAAATGACGTGTTTACTAGAGAGAATATTGTTTTTGTCATAGCCATCGGGTTTCTGCTGCCAGTTAACATACTATTGCACAATTTTGTCACAGTTTGTCATTTGTAGCTTTACAAGGTAGGGTACATACAGGTGAATGGACAATTTTTACACCACGTACCAGTGAGGCTATGTGCCAAATTTCGTAAAAAAATATTCACAACTTTGAAAGTCATAGCAAAAACATTGTGTGGCTTCCTTTTTGGAGACACTTTGTAGATTATGGCCATTAACTGTATGTGTGTGTGGCGGTATCATACTCCAGTTTTTTGCCTGTTATAACTGAAGTGTTTCTATAGCTTCCAGTAAGAAATTAATACCTTGGTGTATTGTCATAATTTTAGTAATTTGTAATATGTTTATGTGACAGGGTGCAGCGACAGCAAAGATACTTTTGTTCGTGATTGGCTGGTTAACTCTAACTTTACGTCGCATGACAGTACTCCAAAAAATGAAAAACGTAAATGTCTTTACTATATTTCTGCTGAATGTCTGATATTTACTTAATTTCATTTTATCTCGTCGATCTTAACCTGTTGCCTGATTCTACAGGCCAAAACCCTTTCTACCACTTTCACTGACACCCATTTTAAATTTGAGCACTGGTCTCTATTTTTGAAACAGATGAAAATACATGCTTCAAATTTGGAATGCTGATGGATTTTGGCAAGTACTAGCCCACGCATAAAAATTTACCCCCAAAAGGGGTGTGGTCTGGGTCAGTTGATCCCTTTCTGAATTTGGGCATTCCTGTATATCTTTGGAACAGATGAAGATACACTCTTCAAATTTGGCATTTACATAGACATTACCATGTACTAGCCAACATGCAAAATTTACCCCCCTAAAAGGTGCGTGTTTCAGGTCACGTGACCCCTTTAAATCTGTGCTGGGTGGCACACAGTAATTAACAACATGCTGCTTAACATCATCATCCATTTGTTTGTGACGTATAAAAATGTATGTTTTAAGTACGGTATGTATGTGTTCTGTCAGCATTGATAACTACTAGAAGTCAACAAATACTGGTTAATGCCAAGATTGCTAATACCAAGAAACAGTTACAAGAACAGTCAAACAGTTTGGCTGCTAATTCTGAAAATGTTATTGTCATCTCTGCATCAAAGGTAATTATACTTCACGTGCTGAGTTTCAGTTCTTGGTTTTTGTATGAACAAAATTGATTTCGTTGGCGAAGTTTAAGAACAGTAATGTATATTTTTTAAAGTTTGCTTTGAATTGTCAGTCTGTTACTCTGTTTGCAATGCCACCATAATTTTGATGAAGATGGTGATGAATATATGCTATATTTAAATGTGCTCGAAAGCCGATTGTTAATTTTTATACTGCCCGAGAGTTTTTGAGTGTGTCCGCAGGGGTGGGGCAAGTTAGTTCATGCGGCGCTGCTCTCATTAATGAGGCGTGTATGAGCTGCGCTACCCATCTCTTGAGTGAACTCGTCGGCCCCGCTTGTATGCAGGCACGATCGAGTAACTTGAGAGGCAGGACGTGTAGGCCTAATGGGAAGGGATCAGGGGGAGAGGATATTGAGTGACGTTGTACCTGTTTATTTTTACTGCCGGCTTGTTTCTTTAGGCATCTAATCCAGGCATGCATGCCGATATCTTTGTAACAGTCTGCCATGTGACATTACATTAGCTCTGACTCTTGCCTCTTTCTGGAAACGACTATCCTGCTCGTTCTCGCTTTAATTGTTGCTCATTTTACCCCCCTCCCCTGACCTTCACTTGGCCTCATCAGAACAGTGATAACAGTGATGTTGGTCTGGAGGAAGGGGAATATTAACAGAACTGTCTCTGTGCTATAGCCTAGTATTGTGTAGCATTTCAGCAATGCAGATTGCACAATCATAATGAGCAGTTCTTTCAGGTTGGTCTACTGGATCGGGCTTGATCTCATTGGGCCTGGCTCTCGAGTCCTCCAAGCACCTCTGTATCTTCGGACTTTATAATGCTATGTAAGTGTTCTTTAAAAAATTATACTTACTTCACTTTACCTTGTAGAGGGCTTGGCCTGGTAGGATTGGCCCTTTACCTGGTACACTGACCAACTATTGTCCTTCAGTGCTTTGACATCGTTGGTTGGGTCATCTGATCCGTAAAAATCGTCCCCGATATGACCTATAATGTGTTTGGTGGGATGTTAAGCCCTACTCTAGTTGCTCATTTAACTGTTCACCGTTAATGGTTTAGCAGTTACTACTTTAGGCGACTTTGAATAACTGTAATGTGACGTAATGTGATAGCCTCCTTATGCTGAATAGAGAAAATCCATGTGGTGTATAAATGCCTTCCTCTGTATAGAACTCCTCCCAGCGTATAACCTTCTGCTGTATAGAAACAAGTGTTTACATGGGAACATAGAACAGATCAGTCTGTTCAGTGCAGTCTAGGACTTGAGCCCATTATACTATCATGAAAAGCATTGACGATGCCAATACACTTTTTCTCTTCACCCAATCTGTTTTTTAGAGTCTGACCCCGGCACTGCAGTCATCTGCCCAGCAGCTGGTTCTTACACACACACACTGAACTGGCTCGTTTTCTTTGTTGCAGCTGTCTGGAACTCTTCCTGTTGACGATCTCCCAGTCATGGTCGAAAATAGTGTGTCTGAATCAACTGGAAGTGTAACATGTCCCATACCGGTTAGTAACATGCAAGCATACCACGTTTTTGAACATGCTTTGTGATTATTTATTGTCTGCTATGTGCTTGAATGTTGTCTTTGTCTATTGTATCTAAAACACTGAAATAGTAACGATAGAGGGAGAGATTCATTCTTTGTGATTTGCAGACACAGTGAAAGTAAACTATAATCGTCTAAAGATTGCAAATCAATAAGTGAATGTAATAGAATGCCGTCTGTGATGTATGCAGTATTGTTGCGATGGAGTTACTGTCTTTGTTTTTGAGATGGGTTTGCTTGGACTTGGCGCACTTTAGTTGATCTTATTATGTGCTATATTTGTTTTGCTTGCAAGTTCCTGCTGTAATTTTATTAGATGTCAAAGAGTAGCATGATGTGCAGCACAAGACAAGGTTGATGTGCATTGCACAGCGTGACGTCCTTGCTTACTTATTTTGTAGCTGTAGTTCAAATTTTTATTATGTAACATTTCATAATTTTTAAAAAAAATATTTCCTTTGCTTGAAGTTGTATATAAATCTGTCCGAGCATTTTATACGCTTCACTTCACGTAGTGTAAGAAGTGCATATTGAGATTGACCGTGTAGTGATTGTCATTGGATGGTAGATAGCCATTATTGAACACCAGGAGATCCTATCCCAGGAATTCAGTGGTACTTTTTCACCAGGGGTGTAGTCCTAATAAGTGGGGAGCACCTGGCTGGAACTTTTCTATATTTGTTGTTTTTATTGACTGTGTAAAGTGCTCCTGCAGTGTTTCGCGATAGTGTCACTGTAGTCAGTACTTGTTTAATAATAATAAATAATAATATCAGCAGCGTTGGCGGACCTAGGCACTGGCGCAATGGGTGCCTCCCTTCGGCCGCATCAGTAGATTTTTATGCAGCCGCCGATCTGATAGGCAAACGGCTGCATACTGTGTCTTACCGGTCTGTTCGATCGTAACGCCCGAATTGTTATTACATCTCGCTAAATCTCGGAAACGAGACAACATATGCCCATTGTTGCTGTGGAACATTAATAGGAAGTCATACATGCTCTATCGAATGGTGACATTTCCGGTGATCTTCAGTGAACCCTAACCTAGGTTTCAAGGCCATACTTTCTGTTGATCACTAATAGGAAGTCGTATTCTATTCGCACAATTCAGTGGTACCACTTTCAATGACCTTGAGCGACCTCTAACCCACGTTTCAGGGCCACACTACTTTTCAATGGCAAATATCTTTAAAACGGTGTTTTTTTCGACTATAGCTGCTATGGCGCGTTAATAGGAAGTTGTATATTTTATATGGAATGATATCATTTCTGGTGACCTTGAAGGACCCCTAATCTTTGTTTCAAGGTCACAATACTATTCGATGGCGAATATCTCGAAAACGGCACAATTTTTGGCCGAGACATTCAATCACCTTCAGCAACGGGCTTGCCTGTGTTTCATTAATTTCTGTGCAACCATGCATCAAGCCGACAGGCAAGCGGATACATAATATTCTTGGACGGTTCGTCATATTCTTCCGTCAAAGCCTCACGATACGGCTGCATCTTCGCGACCGGTAGGTCGACACCTTCTAATTCAGTGATGAAATTAACCCGGCAAACATTGGCCTAATATAGGCCTCGCTGAATTCTGCAATAAATTGCGCTCTTTGAGTGATGCTACGGAGTTATGGAGCATCTGTGTGTAATGTTAGCCTCAGTCCTGGACTGAGGCTAATATTACATATGGATGCTGAAATGGATTTATGTGAATTTAACATTATTTCACATGCAAGAACTAATTTGCCCAGGACCTAACATCCAGATGGTGGAAAGTTTTGGTCCCGATTTGCCTTTACTGTTTAAACTGCACGAAATTTGGTCAGTTGATTCTCAGGAAAATCCTTAAAATTATTGCCACCAGATGTCAGATTTTAAGGCTAAAATGCACCAAATTCGAGTTTGGCGCTGGGGGAGCTTACAGCGCTCCCCCAGACCCTCTAGCTGGATTTAAGAGGCCCACTTCTAAGGGAAGGGATGGGAGGGGAGACCCCCAACTTTGTGACCCCCTTCCGACAAATCCTGGATCTGCCACTGATCAGTTTTCACCATAGCAGTTGTCATATTGCAGTGTCCTGGCAAAAGACTGCATGACATGCCTAGTTACCAATAAAAACATCATAGACATTTCATTCTAGTACCCTAAAGGTGAGCAAAAAATAAAAGTACTGCGATCAGCAGACACTGTCACGTCTCTTTTTACGAGTCGTCGTCTTTGCTGTTTACTTACACTGTAATCTGCATCATGCACAATTGCACATCTGTATACATATCCTCAGTTGCCTTCATCAGATGTCAGCATACACAGTACTTTACATCGTGTCATAGTCTCAGCAGATAAGTTGCCTTTCAAGATCTTGTCTTGATTGACTTGCACAGTATTGTGTTATTTGTATCAGGATTTATCCAAGTTTCTTCAGAACGATGAACAGCCAGTTGGAGGCAGTCAGTGTCCGCCAGTTAACTACGAGATGGTGGCAGATCCACATCATCGTGTTGAAATGTCAGACGACATCGATGCGTCAACAGTTGGAATT
>Ga0209428_1000209_pt1 | contig 12324 bp, 6 predicted proteins | sample OlaalgELextract1_2_FD_187377 | JGI IMG/M metagenome (GOLD analysis project Ga0209428, IMG submission 187377) | Olavius algarvensis symbiont microbial communities from Tuscany, Italy - Type G ELBA extract 1 (SPAdes) (version 2) | ecosystem: Host-associated > Annelida > Digestive system >...
GCTGCAGCAAGTGGAAGAAGACGTTGGCCTATCTGTTGGTGCTGCCTGGATCGCGGGCCAGGATCGTTCGATGTGGAGGACGCTACGACCCTCAGCTGGTCAAGCGCAGCAGTGAGTGAGTGAGTGAGTATTCGGTATGTAATGGAAATGTTTGATAATTTTAATTTCACACTAAAGTTTACAAAGTTGATGTGTGTGCAAAGTGACATTTTTTGTTATTGATTTTGAAAGGTTATCACAATGTACATGTAGTGTGTGAGTTCGTGTGATTGATGCTGTGGTGATTGCAATGTTTTACTAGTCTGATTGCTTCCAAGGCAGAAACGCTGAAAGATGTTGACTGGCATGCCATGTGGAAGAAGAAAAAATTCAACTAGTAAGTTTTTTTTTGTAAAATTGAGTCACTCTTTTTTTGCACTTACACCTGGTGGCCGTGATGGGTCAGCACTACTAGTGGCTATCTTGAATTTTTGAGATTGTAACTAGTGACAAGACAGAAGAAACTTGTGAAAGACATTTTTATGCCGTCGCAGGCTGTGTGTAGGCTATTGTCTTTTCACTGTCCCATTGCCCCGTGCCAACGTGGACTTCTTGCAGGGCTGGCAAGTCCATTACACACATGCTGCGGTGGAGGTATGTAACCATGCTTGGTCTTATGCTCTGTAGTTCACTATGTCGGCCTGATAGATGTCTGAGGCAGTAGCAGCTCTCCCTGACAACATTCACAGCAAACCTGTTGCTACGAGTCAGATCTTGCAGCAGTGGGCCGCTATGAGTTCAGTGGCAGGTTGGCACATGCAGTAAATCATCATCATATCATATTTGCATAAATTGATAATCAGGTCAAAGGGGCCCACAAAACAGCAGAGCTATTTCAGTCGAGAGGCTCCAGTTTCCTCATAAAGATGAGTAGGTTATACCAGAGTCTAGAGTGGTATACACGAGTGTAACGAAACTAGACTGTGGTATAACATACTTATTTCATGACCATCGTGCTAGGGCCAACATGGGCCTACATTTAGTGCGATAACCTGCTCTTGCTTGGTCACGATTCAGTGGATTGAGTTATGGGACGTTATCTCAGTCCAGACATTGTGTTGAGAGATAGAAGACAAAAGTAGGTCCTGAAATAAGATGTCACAAGTGACAGTTTTTAGCTTATTACATCGGTTTACTGTTTTCTTTGTTTATTCGGAATTTTCTTATAAATGTATTTGTAACGTTGTTGAATTGAAATGTGTTGTAGCATGCCTTCACCACAGAGTCTAGAATTCAGGATCATATCAGTATTACATTATCACCTTCCAAACTTCAGGAAGACCAGCTTTCCAGGTTATTTTAATGGTTATTAATAAAAAATTGCAACCATGTTTGCAGTTCACATGTAAATTGCTCTGAATCAACAATGAATATAACTGTGTGCCTTATAACGTTTTTGAATTTTTGTGAATAAATAATAATATAAATACTCGTCTTGTGCATTATTACACTAAATCTCTGTTGTAGAAAACCTGAAGAGTGTTCTGCCATTATTCTCGAAACAAAGAAAAAAGAAAACGGTGAATGAAAGTGCAGCTGTGACATGACACTACAGCTACTGTGGATGAATGGCAACTCCGACAGTCCACGGCATATCCACCACCACTCTGTGTAGTACATCGGGAACATTGTGCAGTTAGGATGGTGATGTCACTACATGAAGACTGAGATTACTAATGAGACAGTGACAGTTACGATGTACAATGTACAATGCCTGTGGTCATTTAGTTTTCTCAATTCCCCGAGCTCGACATATCGAGCTTATCCAGACAGAAAACATGCATTTCAGTACTGTTTTATTGCACCGTTGAATACATATAATACATATCACAGAAAAGATGCTCACTGCCGGGTCATGATCTCATAATAGTTATAATGTGAAATCCCTGACTGCAGTCTGTATCAACACTGTCGGTATATAATCGTTTTGCCATTGTGAGAAAGATATGAATACGTGCAACAAAGCTAAGCACAACAAAGCTGTGAAAATTTTAGTTTATAATGCTTAAATAAAATTCTGTCAACAAGTGGTGGAAACAGAGTAACAATTAAATAATCTCAATGTTAGGTATGTATCAAGCAGAACATTAGGCTTTCATTATGAGCTACTTGCCGGCATGCTTCAGCCTTCTACGAGTCATTTCTGTTAATGTTATAAATTAGCAAGATCATCAAGCAATTCAACAGACTGGATTAGACATAAGTCAGTCAATATATTGCAATGGTTAGTTCTGTCAGAAATTTTAATACCAAAAATAGGGATGTTACATTCGGATAGGAGTAGGTTATACCATAGTCTGGAGTGGTATACACGAGTGTAACAAGTGTATACCACGAAAGACTATGGTATAATGCATTTATTTCATGACCATCATGCTAGGGCCAACAAAGGCCTACGAACAGCACAATAAACTGGTCACGCTTCAGTGGGAGTAGGTTATGCGACGTTATCTCACTCCAGACACTGTTGAGAGATAGGCGACAAAAGTACGTCATGAAATAATAATGTTTACCAAAATTGGAATTACATTAAAACTTTGTTAGGTTTGCAGAATCTGTCAATGCTAATGCCAGCTGTTAAGTGGCCGCCAGTGGCAATCAAAAGGAAGCAGTGGCCGTTGCCTCATACGATCTGACAATGCTTTGTATTCTTCCATGATCTCGGTGCACAAGATGAAGTGAGGACAGGACAGCGACGAGGAAGCTTCAGTCAGGCATATGACCACATTCTCTTCAGTCACCGTCTTTATAAGGTCTGCCTATATAGATAGGTCACGGTAGCAGGCGGGTCAGTCTGTGTGCCACACCCTGGTTCTGTGTGCTCTTTTCAACAGTATGCCTCTGCCATCTCTCTCCGAGTGCCCCACAAACTGCTAATGACATGAGTTAGTTATGCTGCAGCTGCAGTTCTCAGTCAGCAGTAACTCACCGAGGTACTATCACTACTGGAAGTCATAAGTCAATGCAGCTTGTAATGAATACCGAATAGTACAAATTAACACTTGAATTCAAATTTTCAAAACGACGTTTGAAAATTCAAATTTCATTCAACATCCCTAACCAGAAGACCGACACATAGCTGAATAAAGCTCAACACTGTTAGAAGTATCACAATAACACTCTCTCAGCACCATGAAAACACGCAAGTACAGCACACATGCTGAACACTATCAATACTTGTCATTAGTTGTCAATTGTACATCATGATCTCCAGCTGACAATTGCAATACTATGTACAACTCTGTTACTAAAATGAACATAAACAGCGTTTATTATATGATTGATGAAAACTCAAGATGTCATTGGCTGAGTGGCGTCATGTGAATAGTAATATTCACTGCAAGTGAATATATCATTCGACCTCTCGTGACCCAATTAATAGTTACTCTGTGACTCAGCTTGACATCACTCGGCGAAATCGCAAAGGATATGTACACTCGTGAACGGTGTTTTCGTCAACCATATAATAAACTAAAAGCCACCTGCAACTCGATGCCACACGTGCTAACGAGATTTTGCTGACTCACCGGAACGAAAAAACTGGCAAAATACTTGCAATTACTTATATGGTGGTACAATACACTCTTTGGTTTGTTGACACATGCGCGTTGAAAACAATACCAACTTTCTCTGTCACAGCTGGTAAACAGATACTGACCACAGTGTTACTCGACATCAGTTTTTACAGACCTCTGACAAAATTGTAGACCTCATATCACAGTATAACAACTGATATAGAGTAAATCAACAGCCAGTATTTGTATAGTACACCCTTCAGTTCACACTATTAAACTTGTCCACATGTAGTAGAGACAAGAATTCACAAATTCCTCGATATGTTGGTGAATAACTTCCACTGGTATCTCAAGTGAACCAGCGCTCTTCCTATATATTTCTTCATCGTGGTAAACAACGAACATTTCCTACAAAGAAACACATTACAAATGAAAATGTGCTATGCAGGAATGATCTATAGAGAAAATAGTGAATACATTCACTTGCACAAGGCAGACGAATCAAAATATAATAAAGTGCAAAAAAATAAAAGATCATACAGGAGCCTCATGGGTGACAAACATCTACAAAATGTTACTCAGCCCAAAAGAGTACATTGCAAGCAAATTCAAATATCCCTTATCAGTCTCATACACAAAAAATGTTGTGCACCAAAATTTCAGCCGTGTGCAAGGTGAACAAGATCCAAGTGATCTAGACCTCTGATGCAACATTTGACCGATTACTATCTGCTGTAGTGGAAAAATTTCCCATACACACTGTTCCAGCAAATGTTCAGATCCTTTTGTCAGTGTTAAAACCTGGAAAAGCATCTGTTAAGACAGGAAGACAGTAAGATTCCTGGAGCTCAAGCTAAATTAGCTTACTGTTACTATAACTACTGCTAAGCACACAATTCCATTCAGAATAAAACTTGTATTTTACATCAAAATCAACTTTCAAATGCTTTCCAGAGACTAGATGAACACCTAGATACTTGAGTGTATTACTCCATTTAAAAGTTTACTGCCAGCTATAGACTCGCAATGCTAAAAGATGAGTAAACAATAACTGAACTTACAACACTGTTTGTTGCAGTGTTTATACACAGCAGTTCAAAAACATCAACGTAATTCATGTTCATTATAGCCTACAGAAACATTTTACACCTTAAATATAAACTACATGACAGTACATGTACTGGATAATGTATACACAATGCAACTAAACCATATTTCAGATGTATAAACAAAGACAATCGGGTAGAAAACTGTGAAAAAATTTCGTGGCAGAATATAACATTAATAGTTCAAAGAAGGTAATTATTGAAAAAATAATGTAACAAGCAAACACAATGCAAAACATAATATTGTCTTTATTGCACGGTAATCTACACTGTGTCTCAAAAAAACCGGACCGCTACGATTAATATGACATAATTTCACCAATTCACAAGATTTACTAATAATTTTTGGTAGAGAGAGAGACCTTATTCAATTCTCAACTGATATGATAAAAAATTTTTTTAATCAGCCTAGAACCAGCTGCATGGTTTCCATAACAACAGAAGCAACTTAACATACCCGAACAGTGAATTTCTGGGCTAACTTCAAACAACGTATTGTCGACAAAGCAATAAACAAGTAACAAAACAATTGTGAGCCTGTGTCAAAGCCGAAAGACTGCATTTCGAACACTTGTTGTAACTTTTAACAGTGCACATTGTTCCGATAGAAACACTCTTTGTTCAAAAGATTTAACTTTTCTGTTCATAAGGCAGCATCAACTGTGGAATGACGCAAACTTTAGGATTGCTATGGTAACCGCTTCAGCTGGTAGTCTATTGTAAAAACAACTGTCATCTGATATTGAGGTTTAATTAAGAATATTGAACACATATTATCTGTGAAATTTTATTTAAGTTAAAGAACATTTTATAATGTTATGCCGAGATGTCGTGTTCATGGCAGTCCGTTTTTTTTGAGACACTCTAGAACCGTAGCATCGCCCCAATAATGGAATGATGGTATGTTGACACATCAGCATGTGAGATGTTGTCGGGTCTTATCTGAGGCATCATATGACCACGTGCAGTCTTTAGCTCTCATTTCTACAGTTTGTTCCTAGCTTATTGTATAAAATTAACTGCTTACTAGAGGATACATTAACACTAATTACATCACAGCAGCAGAAACAGATATAAAATGAACTTGTACTAAGCAATGCTATGTTTCGCCTGCTGTATGCAAAACTGCAACAAAATTTCACATTAGCTCACAAACAGAATTTCATTATTAGCTCACAAATTATTAGAAGTACTTTCATACCAAGTAGTTAACTGGCCCAGCATTCCTGTCGGGACCAACAAATGTGCGGTGACTGTCTGGAAACCGACTCATAAGACAGCGAATAAGTCCAGGAAACAACTGGCTGGCAGGAATGGACACAAGCTGACGAAGACATGAATCGATTTCACAAATGTCGACTTTCTTTACATGATCAAGAAGGTCGCAGAACTCTGCATAAGAAAGCTTTGATGCCAGCTGAAAACAGTACAATAACAATGGTCTTTGCTCGCTGAGTACTGTGGTTAATTTAAGCAGAACAATACAACCGTAACTGCATACAGATCTCCGACTTTTCTGCATCTGCATATTACAAATTGCCAGTACATTTTACAAATAAACTTTTTACTTAGGAAAGTCATGTTCAACCTACAAACAGAATTTTTATTATGCTACACAAGCACATGTCTTCGCAGCTGCAATGTCAGATGAAATAAATAACCACAAATATTGCAAGCAATAGATAACTGTGTGCAATAATGTCAGCAGTTTCACGATGGAAAACGTATTCTAGAGTGGGTCAGTTTTTAACAGCAAAAATGTTTCACTGACTGGATCACGGAAATCCTCATCACCAGTTCGACGTCTGCGCCTTGCTTCGTGTTCGTCTGAAACTTCACTCCATAAAAGTCGATTCCACAGAATGTCGCGAAGACACAACGTCTGCATGCTCGTAACTATTGCAGTTATCTTTTCTCTAGTAACGACACAGTTCAGCACAACTGTAACGGAACCGTAACGAAATGAAACTAAGCTAAACATTGAAACTCTCAGACCAAGACCAAGATCACAGCTTCAGATTTCCTGGTTTCAACCTACTAACAAGATCAAGTTTCTACTGCAATGTTGCTGAAACAGGTAGTTAACTGCAGTAACTAGGTAATTCTAGACTAAAGGCCTGTTGGCCTAGATAGCTCTGGTGCTTAATAAAGGCATCAAGAGGCATTAGCTCACCAAGTGCGAAGAACCTGCGACCAAAAATTAAATTTTAGCTGTTGCAGAGACAAAGTCGAAATTTAAAACTTTAAAAAAATTGCCAAAAATTTTAAAATCAAAATTTCGAAAATCTCTTCCACAGTTTTTTTGTGCACTGGCACATAGATCACGTGTGCCAAGTTTTGTGAGAATCAGAGAAACTGTAGGAGGAGTAGCGATTTGTAAAAGGGACGACACATCCATACAGACAGACACATCAGTATATACTGTAGTTTGTTACTAAACAAAATCAATTAACTGCTAATAAATGAAATTATCTAATTTTCAGTTACTGTGAATGCCTGTAAATTCTGTAACATGATATCATTTGTAAGTATCACTATTGCCATCATAAACATCAATTACAGTAACTCCCCAAAAATGTTTAGTAACTGTAAAAAGTTACTGTTAATGAAAAGCAAGCCACCTTCAGTAACACTTAACACACAAAATAGTTGACTACAGTAATGCACTACTAGTAACACAGCAGCAAACAATGCCGCAACTGCTACTCAAGTGAAGCTGAAGTAACAGTATGACAGAAAAAACAATCACATTCAATGGTCAGGACCATCATCTCTGCGAGATCATTATTTTTAAGACCAAGATCAGACAATCTTGGTTTAAGAGTCAACGTCAATGTCAATAACAGATCTATATAGCGCAGTCACGAAGCATCTCTACTGCGCTGTGTGTGCTGAGTGGTAGTGACGAAATAGGTTCGTTTTCAGCGACTGTCTGAAGCTGTTGTTGTTGCTGCTGAGCGCTGGGTCGCGGAGACTGTCCGGTAGCGAGTTCAAAACAGTCAGACCAGCGACAGGGAAGTCCCAACGACCGAAAGTGCTGAGCCGGTAACATGGTATGGTCAGGTGATGTTGAGTGGCTGACCGTAAATGACGTTGGCTGGCAATGTCTGAGACTGGTGTTTTGTACAAGAACAGACTCTTGGGATCACATCATTAAGAAGGGCAGACTACACCGTACCGCGCCAGTTTTACTTCGTTGTGTAGCAGCGAAAGCATCAGCGAGTGTGTCGTCGGCGTTGACACTTTGCGAACACGTTCGACTGATGAACCCATCAGCTGAGTTTTGTTATGTGAACCTTCTCGAATCACTGCAGTGAAACAACAAGTTTACACGACTTGCAACAAACACTGCCATCGCTCTGATATCAATGCCAAATACATCAATACCAAACAACTTTTACTGTGACAAACAAAAAGTAATAAATCTACACAGTCTTATTATTTCTGTGAATGTCTATGATGTCAGCGGTAATAAAAAATAGTCAGTTAAAGTGAGATTTTGCTGCGGCACAGGATCAATTTTGTCCAAATGTCCTTCATGATGCCATCAGTAACTTATGTGACATATCAGTGACAAACAAGTGAGCAAGCAAACCTCACCCTGTGCCCCACTGCAGGGTGCTGCCACCTGAACAATTTAATGGCACAATACACTGACCATCTACTCTGACAGTTTCATGATGATAATGGTTACGGCTATCCGTACGGCTAGCCGTAACCATTCTTGCTGCACGATGCTATGCGTAACTGCAGCCTATGTAATGTAATGTAATTAAAAAAGAACAGATTAGGGTGACCTAAAGTCAGAAGACTGCAAGGTCACCTAGCATAGTCAAAAACATGTTAAGTTAGCTCAGAATGCAGATAACTAAAATGGTGGGAAAGATGCGGTGAATCAACAGAAGAGGTGAAAACTCAGCAGCTAACGACAACATGTCAGGCAGCCATAAACAGCGCCATAGACACAGCCTCTGCTGTCACATGGTGTCTGTCCATCCATCTGTCACATTTGTGTATTCTGTCGAAACGAATCTTTGTTTATCACAACCACTATGGACGACCACAAAGTTATAAACAAACAAAGCTATAAACACGGTTGACCAACACAACATCTTGCAGGCTGTTTCCAGGGTGAGGTAACGAAGCTGGGTCATTCATCACAATAACCAAGGACACTCGACTATGACACTGTAGGCATCGTAACAGCACACATACACGTGCGTACGTACCATCAGTAAGTGAACGTGACTGCGGCATAAGTCGTGCAATCAAGCGGTGTTTGCTGTCCAGTGACAGTCGCGGGAATAATTCTCGTTGGTTAGTCAAGATGAGCCAGAAGCGCAGATGCAGCTGCTGCTGCACAGCTTCTGAAGCAACTGATACCGTCGCTCTGCTGCACGTCGTTACAATGAGACCAACTTCGTAGTTTTCAGCAGGGAAATGTTCGCCGGCCAGTTCATCTGTCGTCACTGTGGACTTCACTCGAGTCGGCGGAAAGACCAGTGCAAACTGTTCTCGCTCCTGAGTAATGCACAAATCAGCAGCTTCAAACTGGAAAAGCTTACTCTTTAGACTTACTACGAAAAATAATAAAAGGTTTATTGCAAATAAGCAAGCACAAAAGAATTTATTTACAGCAACATTAAACTGAAAACTTGTTTATAAAGCAGGACGTCTGGCTTCATCAACGAACTGTCCTACTGGCTGTACTTGGTAAATGGATTACAGTTACCATATTCATCTCCTGTAGGGCGATCAACATCAGCAAGGCTTACAGTGCTGACACCCTGATGAATTCAGACTCGATGCACTTTAACTCTGGAGCTGGGAAGTCTGCTTAGTAGACATTGCAAGACTATTTTATTCCAGACCAGTATTTGGACCCTATCTTATTTGGACCAGTATCTGGACCCATAAGGTCCTCAATTACACAACAATTAGCTGAAAGTGCTGTTCTGTGTCTGAATGTGGTGAATCTTTATATAATATCAGCATATGAATCCACCACTAACATAATTTTTTACCGGGGATGTTACTAATTTATCTCAACAGTGTCAGGCATGAAATACAGTCAACTTTTATCAACTCACAGAATCTGCTGAAACTGGTTTCCAAGCCAAAATTAAAATAATCAAAACCGGAGTATAATCTTATCGTCATCAGTTAAAATAGGAAACTAAATATTCACACATCAACCACCTGAGTTTCTGGTGTAACATCAAATGCACTTGAAGCCATGTATATCGTTCGCATGCCGTATCCTTTGTCGTGATTCCGCATGTATTCAAACAACTGCTGACTCGATATGCCACCACACGGTATGCTGATCACATCTACAACAACAACAACAACAGAACATATAACATCACTCTACTGCATTTAACAATATTCTACTTACAATATTGTCCTTCAAATCTTTGTTTCTATACTCAAGGTAAAATTAATAAAAATTAATGACACACAATGTTAATTAAAAATACATTAATTTACGCTAATTAAACAATGCATAATTAACGTCAGTGACTGCTTCGAAAACAACGGGCAACTACAGCTGTCTACGTAATTTACCTTCGTGGATGCAGTTCCTTGCAAAGACCGGCTCAGTAGAAAAATGCTCGACAAAGTCATGCAAAAATGCAGTGAGATGGTACTCTGGACCAAGACCGGATGTGCGACCACCAAGAAAAAACTGCACTTCTCGCAGATAGAAGTCATAAGCAAACGAGCGTAAATGAGTGATGTCCTTCATCCTATCTGTGTCCTCAGTGAACAGCATCGCAAGCTAGAAACGTACAACCGACACCATTTATATGCAACATTTCCTATATAAGGGTTACTATATTAGTATAAGCTTGCAGAATGAACAAAGCCGCACATCATGGCTGTAAACCATGCATATTACTTTGAAACGTCGCATTCTAAGAAACTAAGAAACAATTTATACATACTGTGTGAAATAATCTAAGTCCGAAAAGAAACACATACGCCAAGACACCCAAAGCAATGCTATTATTTAAATGTGCGATATACTCATCAACTGTCCTGTAAATTACACATAGCAATCCAAATTCGTCACAATGACGATTATTTCAAAATCACATGGCTCAACGTTCAAAATCATACGAAGCACTAAACTGCAATGCATTGACAGACTCATATTGTTTTTTTTGCAGCAGCAGCAACAGCAGAACTAGCTGAGAATGCTTGACTAAATGCAAATATAAAATTTTCATTACTGTACAACAGTGACATATTTACATGCTATAATCAGCAGTGACCATATAATGCATGCAATAAAAGCACCTGTGCATTGATTTTTCTACCATCAGACATCGGCCGCCACTCGTACGCATAGACGCTGACACAGAAGAAGACCTCCCTGAACCTGAGCTCTATTAACATAATTCCACCGGGCAACGTCTTCTGCAGGTACCAGCCACTCGTCGCAGGTTTGTCTGTGCTACTGCAGTAAACAAATAACAACGAACATAAACTACCGGTATACTCGAGCAGTAAGTGTGCACTGTCTAACTGAAACTAAAGGTAACTCCTGAAGCAATTTCGCTGTAAGCATGGCACACTTTGAAAATCCAGAATATATCCACCATAAACGTGAATAGTATACATAATAAAAATGTTGACAATAACTCGATTTTATGCAAAAGTTGCTGGAAATAGATTCACACGTTGACAACTTGACACGGTAGTGTGAAACAAAGTTAGTATAAAGCAAAAGCTGTACAGCAGGTACACTGGTTGCAGCTGTGGCTACTATTGATGATCGAGATATTTGTAAGGGGTAACTGCTAGAGAAGCAGGCAAGTTTTCATGCCTAGGAAACATGCTGGATGCAGATGAAGGGTATGATTCAGCAGCAACGGCAAGGGCTAGATGTGATAGAACTACATCAAGTGGCAAAGGGTATTCATCACAACCGAAAGGTAAGGTACACACAAGTTGTGTAAAGCAAACGAAAGCCAATTGTTGGACACAACACACACAACCTTTTTACCAGCCATTTTCAAGTTCACCACGTATAGCCAGATGGCAATTTCAGCATGCTGAGCTATTTTTTTCAGGCCACACGTGGCATGCCCTTCCTGCTTCTCAACCACCAGTGTCAATGCACTGAAGCAAACTACACTATGCGTGAGTGAACGAGTAATTTCTTAATGGCACATCAGCACGAAAAGGCTATTTAGTGCCATTCATGGTTTGTACGATTGATCTGATATGAAAATCATTAATAAAAGGTAAAACCTATAAAAGTAAGATCAAGGCTATCGAGCTAGAATAAAAAGTAAATAACAAACATTAATATGAAAACATTAAAGTGGTTTATAAAGATGAGTTTCTTTAATAAAATCAATGATGTTCTGTGCTTGTACATTTCCAAATAAGTCTTTAACCGAAGAGACAACACTGCGGACACAACAGACTGTATAAACCGTGTTAGTCGCCAGGGGCCGTATGCATGACGCCGTCGTAAGTGCTAGTCTCAGACTAAAATTGACTTACGACGGACTAGCTCACTAAGTCGGTACGCAGAACGACGTCTTAGGTCTAGTTCGAGTTTTACGCCCCATCGTAGCCTAGTGCCCCTCGCGACCAGGCGTAAATAGCTTAGTCTGGACGTTGCCATGGTCCGTTGTCAATGTACACTG
>Ga0209428_1000212_pt1 | contig 12231 bp, 10 predicted proteins | sample OlaalgELextract1_2_FD_187377 | JGI IMG/M metagenome (GOLD analysis project Ga0209428, IMG submission 187377) | Olavius algarvensis symbiont microbial communities from Tuscany, Italy - Type G ELBA extract 1 (SPAdes) (version 2) | ecosystem: Host-associated > Annelida > Digestive system >...
GGGGCACATGTAGATAAGTAGACGCAATGCTATAACAATGCTATAACTGGCACTAACCCTTACTGCTGAACCCTAACCGACCCACGAGGCGGTATAATACTGAATAAGTACTATAATACGGAATAAGTACTATATTATTTTATGACGGTTAATGCTATAACTGACACTAAAAAAAGGAGAACAGGGATTGCGCCTACTTATCTTCATACTACCCGTCAGCTCATCTCGATTATCATCACCACTCTCGTCATCCATCACTCCTTCACTTGTTCACCCCAGGCTTAAAACCTACCATTTCAACAAATCCTTGCCACCTTAGACTTCTTTTACCTACCGGACTGCCTTCATGACAACGGAACTGGACCGGACCTATCATGCACATCGTTTAATTTTTAGTTTACATTTTAATTTCGATAATTATAGGACAAGATCGGCGATCTAGCGCTGAAAAATATCCCCCGAAGCAGTGTACTTCTCGCGGTGCAGCCGTTTCACCCGTTCCTTTATTGTTTCCAGTGATAGCGCCCATGAAAGTAAATACTAACCCTAAAGTCTATCCGTGAACTTCACTATGTTATAATAATGACATGTTTTTAAACTTTCAGAAAATTGACAATATGTAAAGCAGGATCCGTGTGTAAACCAGCCGGTGGAAACGAGCTATTTTTAGCAACAACTACCTGTACCATCATTGAGTAAGATCTTGATGATCGTGGGTTTTTCCAATCCTTGTACCAATGAATATTTATTTAGACTGTGTGGAATTATTATATAATCCGTATATCGCCCATTGATTCGTTGTGATTTGTTTTAATTTGTTTCGAAGTTAGTGTGTTATTTTTTCTGAGTTCTGAATTTTGGTTTTTTTGTGCACTGCAAAATGTGGCAAGACGTTACTGAAGAAATTACATGGGAGGAGAATGAGGTCAAGTTGGAAGCGTCTCTGAACGATTTATGTAAGTTTCTGATTACGCAGTGTCTATTTTCACGACCGTCGTGCACGGCAACGCGTTTAGGCTATTTTCACGACGACCAATCAGTAGTAATTTAACAGCGTGTAGAAAGTTAGCGGCCTCGGTTAAAGAATGTGCCTATAACCCCACACCCACCAGACCTTTATTATCTTCGAGTAACTGTTTTAATTCTTCACAATCTTTTTTCTGCTCTTCCCTAGACCTACTTTGAGCACCAACACTTCCATGTGACAACACTGAAACAGTAGAGATATCTATAACAGCAGCCTTACTGAACTCCACTAAACCCTACTAATCCTAACTGGTGGCTATCGACCGGCTGACAGGGCCGACGTAATATTTACCCACACCGGATATTACTATGTAGAAAATGTGCATTGTGCAGGTTTGAGTGTGCCTATGTACCTGTTGTGTTAGCCATCACAACTAGAGTTTGCATTGTCAAATAGTAATAGTAATAATAGTTAATTAACTAATTCACAAAGATTCCTTTGCATTATTTTTAACTATTTTCATATATCCGAAATAGCCAGATTTTTATTTGAACATATCTGGATAAACAGCTGACGAAAAAATCCCGGATATATATGGATATCTGGATAATGGATATCCAGATTTGCAAACTCTAATCACAACCGAGTGTCGTGAATTTGACGACGATACCACTAGCGATGGTGCTGCACTGCACTGAGTTCTTGGCACCTGTCACCAACCATTAATTGTTGACTGTAAAACGCTGCTGTTTTGCAGCAGTTTTTATTGCGATAAAAGTTGTAGAATAGTACTGTTTGCAGCATACCGCTGTTCACAGTAGTGCGTGACGGCAGGATTTGCATACTTATTAGGTTGCCGTACCGAGTCACTAGAGCATAAATGTCGTGAGAAGGTTAAGCATCGTCTGGTACTGGTACCCAACCATAAAAAGTGTTGCTGGAACTGAAATGTGATAATATTTGGACTTATATCCATTTAATGCATACCGGTAATGGTACTGTCAGGTGCATTACATGTTTGCAGCCTTTTGTGACATAATATATTTCTAAATACATGTTATGTTAATTCTGTGCAAAATTATTGCTACAAAGAGTTTGGGTGTGTTCTGTGCATTGTGCAGTTACACCTTTGTCAGCTGAGGCTACTACCAGTATGGATTTCGTAGCAACAGCACACAGCACTGAAGTAAGTGATTTTTGTATTGTTTTCCCGATGTAAAACAGTGAGGAGAAACAGTGAAAGTTTTAAGCTCAAAATTAGCACGAATTAGCCTTTAATGTCTTTAATTTGGCACTAGTTACGTTTACGCCGAGGCATAAAAATAGCCATCGTTAATTATACATCAGAAACGTGCATTTTTATAGTATGTACCCCACCCAAAACCCCATGTTTCGGAGGCAGGGTCCCAATAGCTTGTGGGATATTCGAATCCGACATGGCTGAGATCCCGAAAACAAACAACCAACATAGTCACGTGGCGTCGGGGTGGGGGCCATCCTGAACCCGGACCCACTGAGTCACTGACCCTCCAGGTATGTCTGCATTTTCAGTGTTGCTCTGTTGTGGTGGTCAACAAATAGTTGCAACAATTTCTTATTATAAGGTTTCAGAATAGGATTAGCATTATGGTTATGTTTAGGGTTAGTATTAGTATTAGGATCAGTTTTAGTGTTAGGGTTAGCATTATCCTATTATGGTTAGTGTTAGTTTTAATACAGTTAGTAGTGACATCTAGCGAATTCACATTTGGCGTAAAAATAGCCTTACGTTTATGTTTACACCTACACATAATAGCCTCGGCATTTTAATTTTGGTGGGTTCAAAACTGTTTGCATGCAGTACAAGTGAGTAAGTCAGTTGTTTTATATTCGGTACCAGAACATGCAAGTGACGCAAAGATGTCTTGATGGCGCCGGGTGCAAAGTGCATGCACCTTGTATTGGTGGCATTCTTGGTTATGGATCAGTAACACTGATGTGCCATAGTGACCACCCTCATATTATTTAGATATTGAACAGCCTGTGCGATGTGATCGGGTGCAGGTCTGCACGAGTTCTGCTGCTGCTGCTAGTGGTACGTCTGATTGTGTCGTCACCGTCGGTGAAGAGAACTGTACTATTATGTTTGAATCTGCAAACCGGGCTGCTTGGATCGCTATCACAGAGGATCCTGTGTTGAGTGCCGGTCTGTCAGTGACATCTGTCGAACTAGCATCTGTAGTCAATGCTTTGTTGTCAAAATGTGACGTCCTGTGTTATTGTGAAAACATTGTAGGTGCATTTCGTACCGTTTTCGTTGGGAAAAAATTTCAGACTGAGACGGACAGAGATTCACTGACAAGCAGTGTCCATCAACTGCGCATTTCACCTGTTGTTGAAATGGACTTCCGGCGTTTTGTCCAAAATTTCGTACCGAACACCAGTGAAATTGTATGCAGGCAGTTACTGCAGATTTGGTTGCGTAAAATTGTTGCTGAATTTTTGCGTATAGTAAGTGACCTGTGCACCTGTGATGACACCCACTGTGCTCCGGAGCTTCTTACTGACAATGATCAGGAAGTATTGTATCATGTCTGTGGTTATATTGTTGGGAAGTTGACTCGATCAGCTCCTGTCTATAGAAAACTGAAGCATCTGCATGACTTTATTACCTGTCTGTCAACAAAGGAACTAACGGAATCTGGCCATTTCGTTGATAAATATAAACAGTGGGTTAATAAACAAAGTAGAGGGGGTCTGTCATATCCACGTCCGGATGTTTACTTGCTGGTGAGGGAACTAGACAGCATTTATAGGCAGCAGCTAATGTTTTGTGGTGTAAGTGTGGGATCAGTTGATAAGGGTGTGATGCGGGCAGAAATGTTGAATTCTTTTATGGTGAAGCACTACTGGGCGAGGATACTGAGGATTGGTCACGCAGATGCTGCAGTTGCTCAGCCAGTACTGGAATACATCATCTGTCTGTTTATTACCATTAAGGGATTTTCTCTGGCTAAGAAGGAAACAAGTAAATTCTCTGAAAAGGGGGGTAAAAATTCAAAGTCATTTCGTGGAAAACTGAAGAAAACAGTACCATAACTGTTACCAAAAGTTCTGTAAATCTCATGGCAGATATGTTGAACGCATTCATGAACACAATTTCCTGGTCACTTGACATTCCGGAGCATTGTGGTGTAAATAGTACTTTGTATTTAATGTTTTATGTTGTATATATTTGAGTGCAACAAGACAGTGTTTTGTTCTAAACACTGTTTACTGTATTTAATTTTTGTGGTAATCAGTAGAACGTTTTATGCATTGATGGTTTAGGTCGACTGGATTCGGTGCACATACTAGCATTACTTTTGTGTACTAAGTAACTGCTTAAATACCACCATCTTCAGTGTTTTCAAGTGGTTCAGGCTTAGTGATGAATACTTACATTTACTGGCTGAATACAGTCTTGTGTGTGAAGATAGCTTCATTATTTTACATTAAATTTCTTATGATTTTTGTACCGGCATGTATCAGATGGGACGTTAAACTGTACTCACTCACGCCCGTTGCATTAGTTCAGGTGGGCAGCTGTGAAAGTTTTCGGTATGACCTTACTGTCGTGTTTACATTGTATATCACAACTGCTTTTGTCTTCAGTGTACATTTATTAGCTCTGGAGATATTGTACTGAGATTTCTGTGGATGATATAATTGCGATATTACCGAAATTATAAATGAACAAAGCAGCCAGGCCAGACGTAATTTATATATAGATTGCTTGATGATGGTGTCTCCATTGATGTTGTTAGACTGCTGTTTTTTTGGTATTATATGCGTTGGCATAATACCATATCAGACTCATTTAGCATTCATAATGGTAGTAGACAAGGTGATGTGTTATCAACTTATTTGTGTAAACGGTGTATTCGCGATGTACTACTAAAAATACTTAGCTGTAATTTTGAATGTAATATTGGAGGAACATGGTTATCACTTTGGCTTATACTGATTATCTCGTACTACTTGCTCCATCTTGTAATTTTTCTTTCTTTCCTTCTTTGTGCGTGTGTGTGTGTGTACACAAAGCACTGCTAAATCTGAGAAACTGAATTTTTCAGATGTCTTGCACAAACATACAAACAAACAGCATCAAATGCATGAATCTCATAACAAGTCCGTTGAGGGAAATTAACTAAGATGACTTTCGCTTGGGAACAGGTGCTACGTTCAGTGTCACTGTGTGACCAGACGGCTCTGTGTTACCCCGAGATGATGACACAGCCTGAGTACTGACAGTGCGTATGCTGTTGATGGCATGGCAAGCCTCAGCAACACTTGGGTTATTGTTAGAACCCCCCTTATAGCGGCAGTGACCAAAGAGCTGCTCAAGGGGGTCCTGGTTTATGTGACTTGTCAAAACAAACGGGGCGCCAGCAGCAAGCACAATTCGCACAATTTCAGGGACAGACTGGCATGTAATTCTCAATCCAGCTACAGTCTGTCTGCTCAGCATCATTTCTTGTTTTTGTTTTTTGGTAAAGTTTCCCGGTCTACTTTCTACGGCATTTTTCCAATCATCGAAGTATTTCAAAAAATCCTCCTCAAGCCACCGGAGACGTGGGTCATTCAAGTCAGTGTATGGCTTCAAATCATCATTTCTTTTGTGTTTTGCTTCATAGAGGTGCTTGACGTTGAGTAGATCAAACCATGTATTCATCATTCGAATAAAATGAACAGTTCCAACTACATGTGTACCATAACAGTGCTCCAGGGCATTTGCGACTGTGGCACTCAGAACTTGTGCTGCCAGATTGACACGCATTTTTGAAAATGACGTTAAAGAAATGTGCTGTCTGGTTAACTTTGGGCACAGACTGTATTCAGATTTGCAGCACTTTTCTTCAAATAATTTTTCTACGTGAGCCCAGCTAATATTATTGTGAAACCACAAATGTCGAATGTCAGTATGTGCAAAAGAATTGGCGAAACAGTTTCGAGCAGTTTTGAGCAAATGAGGCGGATCTGAAACAAAATATATGTCCCTATCGTCAGAAGCATACCGGTTTTCGGTTTTATACACAAAGTCACTATCCACGGCATGCAAGTTGAAGCACTTTCTGTTCTGAATGGCACCATCACAACAGATGAACAAAACTTTAAGGCTTGCTACTAACTCAATATATTCAACACACTCCCACATAACATTGTATAGTGTACTCGCCGACAGTGTTGTAGTAGCATATGCAGCAAGTGGATATCGAAGGTTTGTCGTAATTCCTCTTACCATGACAACTAACAGATTCTTGGCCACAGGTGTGCCATCCTTACAGCGATCACTCAACTTCAGCAACTCATTTGTTACATTGTCAAGTCTGACATAGCCTATCAGTTCACCAGTCGACTTATTGTAAACCAGGTCTGACTTGATTTTGATCTCATCATGAATTAGACCCACAAACGAACGGTGTTCAGTCTTGTAGCAGTCCATTTTTCTGGCTGTATTCATCAACTGTTCGATGACTTTGGGGTTTACTCCCAGTTTATGTTCCGTGTAATGAGAATAGTCAAACAGCGTTCTGTTACTTGGAAGACTTAAATATGACCGGACTCCCTCATATGCTTTTGTAGATTTACTCTTCAGGTACAGGCACCATCTAATCATACTTGGGTGCCAGCGCATTTCAGACTTGTTTTTGAGCTTGTTGTACTGCAACTGCTGCTCCCAAAATATCCGTTGGAATGAACCAGGGGGAAACTGATGCAATGCTTTATCACTACACTCAGTGGCGATCTGCATCATGTTATTGTTGTCACTGTCTGTTAGTTTTTGGCCTTCTGTTCTGACCATATTTTGGCACATTTTCTTACAGCGTTCCAGGCGTGTTTGTAGACATTTGTTTTTGCGCTTCAGTAGTTTCGCCATACGTGCTAGGTGAGTAAGCTTTGTGCGGGTAAACGGAGACTGCAAAAACTTGTTTGGAGCATGAAAACTGGCGGCAATGCACTTCAAATGTCTGTAGTTACGTTGGTGAATTTGTTTCTTCAATCTGCGGCATGGTAGACAACGGTTAATTTTGGGCGACAGCAGCGAGTCACAATTGTTCGATCGAATACGGCCACACTGCCCTTCAATGGCAGAAATGTTTTTCAGTATGTTTTTGCTAGTTGACTGTGCATCTCCAGCACCATCACAAATATGGGATTTTGATAGAACATCAAAAATTAGCACAGCTTCATCCATATTCTTAATAACATCTGGTACTTGCTGCCACAAAGCATGATGCTTGCTAAGTGGCTTTTCAAAAACAGCAATGTGTACAGCACAGTTATCATCAATAACGAGAGACATTCTCACACGTGGGGTCAGTTCATCACTCAGCTGTACAAACGTTAAATATTTACTAGATGTGACACGCAAGAAAGAGCCAGTATCATAATCACTGAGAAGGCATTTGAGTGAACAACCAGTTAAATCAGGTTCAATTGTTTCGCTGTCATCACATTCAAATGCATCAACTGTTGCAGGTATCAATGGACAGGTCAAATTTGTATCAGCACAGATGTCAGCATTGACTGATGAGACAGTTTCATGAGTAGTCAATGGTGGCATAGTTGCTTCGCTGGCAACACTAACTGATGAGGCAGGTTCACGAGAGGCAACATATGATGCTACAACTGAAGGAGACGTGCACTGTCGTTTTTGATCGCCACCTGAACTACCACAGATAACTTGTTTACGTTTTGATGAATATCTGCAAACATCACATCATAGCAGTGTTCTTTATTCTTAATCTAATATGAGTTACTATTAACTGTCAATAGTAAAGTTCTATGACTCTACCCAAATTACCAGAAGCAATAAATAAGTAAGCGATTTTCGAAAGTCAGCACTGACGTTTCGTCCAAGTTCAAAGTCACGTGACCCCAAAACTAGGGCAAATTTCAGAAATCCGGCCCGATCAAATGTAGATATTGTGCCCTAGTTTAAGAATTAGTGGTCATTTTTCAGCTGCCGTTGTAATTACAAAACTTACCAATCATCTTATAGAACAATCGTGTTACAGATTACACCAACAGTAACTCAGTGTATGACTCTGCATGTCTCAGCCGCTCAGGTGGACAGTCAGACTCAGTCGTTAAGCCTAACAGTTTAGTCTGTTCAATGTGTTCATTTCAAGTATGAAAAACGTCAGCAGTGTTTTCAAGCTACAGACCATGGACACTACACTACACTTAACCTGGAACGACCTTCAATGTTCACCGAAGATCATAAACTATGACGTGTTTGAAAAGACCACATGAGAGTCACTATTACCAGCAAGCTAGGCTTAAAAAACAACAACAATGAGCATTCCAACAATACTGTAAGTAAAAGAACGTACGAGTAACACCTGTACAAATTACTCCAGGCTTCCACCTGATCTGCAGTTGTCAGAAATGTATTTGGTGCATAGTCAGGATGGTATCTGTCTTCACTTGGTCGTCCTGAAACAAACATTTTCCTCCTGCGTGTCTAAAACTCGTGCAGTAATAATATTGATGATAATAACAATCAATAATAAATATGCATGCAAACAGAGAAACACATGATCATCATGTAAAAGATCAATGATTTGTGAGATCAATGATTAGAATGGATTTGCTACTGTCATTTAACCCCATAAACAGCCAATAGGTATATATCTGGTTTGAGGGAATTACAGAAACCTCGCAGACAGAAGCACAGTGAGGAGACAGACTGCATGGGCTGATGACGAAAGTGAAGAACTGCCTCCTGCTGAACCACCAAGGAAGAAGCAATGGAGTGAAACTACTAAATCATCACAGCAAAGTCATTCAACAGTGTTCCATACATGAGTGGCAGAACTTTCACCCACATCCGAGAGCAGCAGCAGCAGTGACCTTGTACTTAGTGACTCAGAACAGTGACTGACAGTGATTACTCTGATGAGTCTAAGTAATCTGACACAGCTGGAAAACACTACAGACTTTTGAAATAATTATCATTGCCATAAGTTAAATAATTATTGCATTGTTGGACATTTTAATGTGATGCCGGAGATCAAAGTTATCTGATTTTCTAGATTCTAATATAAATCTACATCGTTTGTTTCACTTACGCTATGCCATACTGACGTGTATATTAGGTAGCATGACACACTTATGCAAGTTATACTTGCACAAAATTCTTAATATAATGCATATTATGTGGAATTACATGAAAAATCACCAATATAACTCTTGTATTATGTTTTTTGGCAAAGAAATGTAACATAGATACATGAAAATTGAACGTTCGCCAAATTTGCATAATTTATGCAAAATGTGTAAGGTTAAAAACAAAATATGAATTAATTAGTGATTGAGTGGAGTAAGTTAGACTGTTTTATGTAGCAATAATGTATTCTTGTCTTTTTATTTCAAAAAATTATTACAGTTATGGAGGAAAATATGAAAAATTGCTATTTTTAGCAAATATGCAAATTATCTAATTAAATATGCACGATACAAAAATGGCCCAAGCAAAAATCAATTCTACGAAAAAAATTGGTCTAGGAACAACAGAGAAACTGTTGGTACCTAAATTTATCGAATTGTTATAGTAATATCCCTGCCTATCAGGAAAGCTGATAACAGTAAACAGGAGATTTTTTTGAACAACCATCCAATACACAAAAAAAACATTCTAGTAAATTTCTGCAAATGTGTTACTAACATTCATCTGAAACGTTAAGTTGTAAACATTCCCATGAGACAAGTGCAACACCTCACCTGATGAAAAATGAGCTGAACAGATATACAAACACCTCCCATCTCTGACAGTGACGTCGAGTCCACATCTAGTGGCCCACAAGTTGCGACGTTCAGTCTCTTGTGGAAACGGAAACAACTGTCCCTTGCTGCAGCAAAAATTTACGCAGCATGTTCTTGGCATACTGGTACTACTGTTGTGCAAACCTCACAGCATGACAAATCATGAACCAATTCGTTTATGTTGCTGTTGAGATCTAATCATGCCCATTGCTTTCACAGTGACAAAAGTCACACCTCCAGTACAGGTGTATAGATGATGTCAATCTGTAGCAAAACAACACAAGCATAATAAACAAATGGATGGTGTTACTAAATACTACGTCAGCCGTATCAGCCCTATCAGCGAACACTAATTAACGTGGATGTGCCCGCCGACGTGTCGGCAGCTAGTGAAGGTAATCAGTGTCTGGTCTGATTTCTATATTAACGATAAAAACCATTAGAATTAGCGCTATGCACACACAATCATTCGCCACCACCAAGCACACGTGAAATTGGCTCAGTCTATTACATGTTAACAGGAGTGAACTAAAAATAATGTAAATCCAATAATCCAAAACAACGTTAAAGTAGGGTAAGTAGGGTTAGCGTTTGGGGTTAGGGTTAGGGATCATATTTGTCATCAAGTCATGTGGTCATTGTCATCGAATAGTGAGTCCCAGCTTCCTGATGCCTGCTGAGGTCAGTCTGCACACAGCAGGCGTGTCCACGCAAATTAATGTTCGCCGATAGGGCCAATAGCGCAGATAGAGCCAACGTAGTATTTACTAACACCCACGAACGGATGAATTTTCAATAAATGAACCGAAGAATCTTTGAACACAATCTGGTTAAATAATATGGCAAATGGTATTTTCCATCTGTCACAGACGGAAAATAGCACTGTAGAGGCATACATCTCCGTCTGAGACAGACGGAGATGTATGCCTCTAAAGGGCTATTTTCCGTCTGTGACAGACGGAAATAAATGGCCCTAATACGCTATTTTCTGTCTGAGCTAGACGGACATTTAGTGAGATGAAATCGTTATACCCCACCAAAACCCGTTTTGCTCTCGGGTCCCGCTTAGAATGTCTCCTGGACAAGGGGCTACTGATAGCCGCTTCGCGGGGATAGGCCTTCGATGCCCCCAACCCCTGCCCAACAAAATCTAGTTTGATATGTAAGGTTATCTGGAACTTTATCTGGGTATTTTAGACACAGTGTATATTACGGTTAGTTTGGGGTTAGGGTTTAGGGTATAGGTTAGGATCCATTGTAGGGTTAGGTTTAGGGTTCCAGTTAGTTTTAATTGCATTGTGTTGTATATAGTGTGTCATCTAGACGGAAAATAGCATTTTCGGGCAATTTATTTCCGTCTGTCACAGACGGAAAAAAACACTTTAGAGGCATACATCTCCGTCTGAGACAGACGGAAAATAGCCATTTTTGGGCGCATATTTCCGTCTGTCTCAGACGCAAGGTGTTATCTTCCGTGAAAATAGATTGAGATGTGAAATTAGCTATATTCCGTGAAAATTTTCACGAAAGATTGTCATCTCAAATTCGCTATCTTCCGAAGCTGAGTCTAAACTACTGCTTATTCAGTATAACTACCTTTTAACTGAATAAGTAGTGCGAATTACCCTTTACCAATACCATATACATATACTTTTTTCTGGGGGGCTCCTGCCCCCAGGCCACCCGCTAAACCGTACCAGTAACCTTTACCGTAACGGCTTACTTCTAATATACTCACTAACACTAACCTTATAGATTTTCACGGAAGATAGCGAATTTCACATGTCAATCTTCCGTGAATTTTCACGGAAGATATAATTTACGGTCTCAGACGGAAAATAACACTAACCCATATCAGCCAACCTCTAATTTGGCCGGGCGGCGTAAAAAGTCGTATTTATGGTGGCCACGATTCGTCCACTCCTGCAAGCATTACGGGACCGAGTGAAAACATGGGGTTTCGGTGGGGTAATGTAACGAAATCTATATATTTTACCTGGGGACGGAAAATAATCCCAGTAGGCCTTACTTTTCCGTCCGCGGTCCGAAGACGGATACGTCGCTTACAGGGCGACAACCACAAAGTGCTTTCCATATGCCAACCACTGATTTGGCCAGGCGGCGTAAAAATTCGACTTGCTATCACAAAATCTATATAAATGAAAATAAAAACAAATTCAGAACAACTCAGTAATGTAAACAAACCTTGAAATTCCCAATCTATTAATAATCGTCTTCACACATAGCGTCGCTAGGCTCTAGCCTGGGAGCTCGATTTGGCGTTCTCTGATTGGCTGAGTGAGAATGGCTTCCAGTCCCGGTTAGATTAGTAGGTCCCAGGTTGTACCATAAAAGTCCATAATACGTGAAATAGTCTGTCACGTTCGTGAATTTCATTCAGACAATATCATTACTACAGTACTCACTACTACTACTACTACTACTACTACTACTATAACATCAAAATTTTTTCA
>Ga0209428_1000213_pt1 | contig 12193 bp, 3 predicted proteins | sample OlaalgELextract1_2_FD_187377 | JGI IMG/M metagenome (GOLD analysis project Ga0209428, IMG submission 187377) | Olavius algarvensis symbiont microbial communities from Tuscany, Italy - Type G ELBA extract 1 (SPAdes) (version 2) | ecosystem: Host-associated > Annelida > Digestive system >...
TCTTATCCACTTATCAACCGGAAGCACTTGTGACATCAGCCGCCAAAGTGCCATCACTCATGCTGCCATGCAGAGCTTAGAAAAGATTTGGAGGTCACAACTCGCCATCTCAACGAAGTTGAAGCTATACAACACGTGTATCTTACCAATATTCCTGTATGGTTCGGACTGCTGGGCGACATTTAAGACGGACGCACGTAAGATCGATGCACTCGACCAGTGGTGTCTGCATATGCTGATTGGCATCAAATGGTACCAATTTGCTTGAAACGATGATGTACGGACTACGGAGGCTAATGAAGCAACCTAAACTCACTGCTATGATCCAGTCGCGCCGGCTTACCCTATTTGGGCATATTATGCGCATGGACGACAATGCAGATGCCAAGAAGATCCTGTTAGCCTCTCCTCCGGCAGACTGGAGAAGACAACCAGGTCGTCCCCGCATCATGTGGCTCAGCAACATCCAACAGGATCTAAAACAACAGCACCTTACGCTCTCCAAAGCAGCAGATTTGGCTCAGAACCGCCCTCTGTGGAGGATGATGTCGACGTATGGTGCTACGCAATCTTAGAGTTGCATGCCAGAAATAACGACGACAAAATGTATCCATATTCCATCAATAAAAAATTAACATTTTTGCCAATCTGAGTGCACATGTAGTGTAAACATTACAACAGGACATCCAGGAACTGTTCTATTATTGACTCCTTAAAAATACTAGAAAAAATGAATAAAATATGGCTTAGTAGATTGCAACAACATCTAACCTTTAATAACAGTTGCATCAGCAAACGTGTAGTTCTGAGCACCATCGGAATCAGTAACAGTTAACCTGTTTATAACAATACAACACAGTTCGTGTTTCAATCTGTCATAATCACACCAACATGCAACATGCATATTTAATACAAGTCCGAGTGATATAATACAGTGGGCGATACAGCTCTCTCCTTTGAAAGAGTGCTGACAAGCCATGTTATTACCAAGCACGAGTACTTTTGTTCACAACAAAAAGTAGAACTGAAAAGAAAACACTAACAACAACTAGAAAAATATGAAAAGCTAAATTAAAAGTACAAAAACAAGCAGGAAAATTCATTATCATTGCTGATTTTGTGTGCATTATAAAGGTTAATAATAGAAAAAACTAAACAAAATAAAATAAAAATAATAATAAAATTATAATATAATAACAAACTCAAACTCTGAAATAATGGTTAACATAAAAACTGACTCAACCACACCAGAATTTGAACGAGAATAAAAAAGAACTGGTAAACTGAACTTACACTGCTAACAAGTACTAATTTAATCTATTAAACTACAAATGTATATTACTATATATTATTATCAACGGAACTTTATTATGTTACATACTTAAATCTGTATTTGCCAGGTGCCAGACCCTTCAGTACAAGCGTTGGTTTCTTGAGGTCACTGGTGTCAATGTTTGTCTGAGAGCCGACCTTGCCTGACACCTGTTCCCACAGGTAGCTAACGATCTGGTCATCATCAGTGCTAGCTGCAACAGCATCATTACACGTCACACAGCTCTACAGGTGTGTGTAAAGTAAATGTGGATTTGTATAGCGCATTATGCATAATCGCCTGTAATGCGCTACCGCTTCCTGTAAGTCGGCGCTGATCTCGGCAAGCCAACCCTACAGCCAGGCATTCAGCGAACACTGCAAGACCACGTATATGGGCTGGTCTATCACGCAATATACCTGTTTAATACCCCAGCTTACGCCGGGTACTCATTCCAGCCTGGGTGGGCTCAGGCAGAGTAGGCCTGGGTGCTTGGTTTTGCGCCGATGTGGTTTACCTGTCCAAAGACGATCAGCCACCTAGGCACTAACCGGGCCTAGTGTAGAGTAATGTGTTACCGCTATGCTAAACTGGCAACTGCATTACAGCCAACATCAACTGAACATTGTCGTAACGAAGGCTTCTGCTTGAGACACAACAGATTTGTGCAGCTTAACATACGAGTCATTTAGTTACAACTGACAGCCTGGGTGTCCCTGTTTTTCAACACTGATTTTCCATGACTTGTCCATGACCAAAAATTATGCAAATCCATAACCTATCAGCACTGAATCAGCAACAGTTGCGGACTGTCAGCAACAGTCTGCGAATGTCGGCGACAGAAAAATGGCTGTTTGTTGAAAGTCGTTGCCAGCTGTCCACAATTGTTGGTGATACAACACACAGTGAATCATTGGCTTTACATTACTGCAAATAATTTGTGCAAACAGTTATAAAAATTCTGTGACTTTACAATCATTTTCCATGACTTCCATGACCAGGGGATACCATGGGAAGTGGGGAGATACAGTTAACAGTTAACTGCAGCGTTGTGACACAATGATTAAGGCATCTGACTGTCAACTGAGCTGTTGCAGGTTAAAATTGCAGTCATATACTACTGTGTAATAGCAACAAGTTTCTCACATACTCTTGCCAAGAATCTCTGAAGGTAAGATCATACGGTGCAAAAACAATTATGTAATTTGATTTAAAATTTTAACAGTTCATGGCTCAAGGAACCCACATGGTGTGATTACAAGGTATATCAAATTACTGACACTTAACCATCAGACAGTCTGTCAGCTAAATTTCATGACACCGAACAGTTCAACTGACTACCAGTGCCTATGAAAATCAATAACTATGCCTTAGAAATACTGCTCGCATTTATACTATTATTATCACAGGAAGGCAAAACTGTGACTGTCACAGAATAAACTTTGCACTCATGAGCAACATCAATAAATCTTAATAACTGCCACGGAATAGAATGTACTGTTTTATCTATGCAAGAAATTAAAACTTAATTCAACGAATGAACCGACATACCAGCGCCATCAATGACAAGGTCATTAGGTTCATTCACTTCCTGTGTTGATGGCTTCACAATTGCCATGGGAGGCGTGTTCACTCTAGATGCTACAACACAACACAGACTGCTACAAATTCACTGGTATGGTATAGTATAGTAGGGTTTAACGTCCCACTCAACACATTATAGGTCATTTCGGAGACAATTTTACAGGCCAGATGACCCAACCAACAGCATCACAGCACTGAAGGACGATGGTTAGTCAACCACGTCAAGGGCCAATCCCACCAGGTTCAGTTCACTAAAAGGTAAAGAGAAGGATGTAAGCAAAAAAAATTTAATATGTACATAGCACCACAGGCGTTATATTGCACAATCTGCAATTCAAATTAAAAGTGACATTCAATGTGCAGATAAAGAATGTTTTAAAACACTACCAGACGACACGATGCGAAGGTTACAGTTTATTAACTACAGTATCAAAGTCTGGTACACACAGTTCATTCAACATAGCATTACCAATAATGCTGTAATGTTTGCCATTAATTAACTACTCAACTATTACATCGTAGTAAATAACTATAATATCCGAACCGAACCACGTTTTTCAAACCAAACCAAATTAAATTTTTTTAAACCGAACCGACACCAAACCAAAATAAAAAAATCTATTCTGCACGTCCCTACTGAATCAACTCGATTAGGCTGTTGGCCATCAGCATCATATCACCTATGCATAGCAGCTCCCAAGGTAATTCAATTCGTAACTCCCTATGAATGGCCTCCATAACTATAACAATAAGCGGCTCAGACCAGAACTTTGATGTAGGCCAACTTTAACCTGAAAACACTCTCTACTGTGACAAAAAAAACTCAAAATGTTCTTTAAATCCTGAAAATTACCTATATACAGTTATCCAAACATTGTAATACGAAAAATGAGCATTTACTACATCATTAAACATTTAGAAGAGCAGCAAAGTTGCAATAAAGCCAGTCACAAGGCATCACTTACGTGGCAAGACAGTAACGTTTACGTATGCTTCTCCGTACTTATTCTCTCCCGTAACAGCCACCTTGAACGTGTACAAGCCGACTCGCAACTACAGAATTCACACACAGATTACAACATCACTTGTGGACTTTGCCGTCATCACTGATTAGTGATTATGTATTGGATTATCTGAACTGTTCATAAAGTAATGTCTGAAACCATGAAAAACCACACTCTAAACAAAAGAATACATTCACTAAATGCAATAACAGGCAGCCAATACAGTTTTATTACTATAAATATACCTTCAGCTACTGTTTATAAACCACTCGTGCCAAAAGTGTTGAATTAATCAGAGACAGAAAACAGTTAGATAAAACATGATTTTAGGACTTTTAAACGGCATTTAAAAGAAGCAACAGAAATCAGCTCCTAGCATTCCAGTGGAGCATACTGTAAGCTGCAAAACTGTGGCAGTGCAGGAGATACATGCTCAGTAGGGTGTTCTGAATGCAAACAGACAAAGTATGCAGTGAACACCAGGTTTGGACATCAGCAAAAATATGCATTGCATGTGTCTACCTTTGACAGTTTGAGTGATGCTGAGTCAATGTCGGTCATCTGACCGGTCTCATCACCACTAGGATGAGAATACAACGACCACTGATATTTATACTGGTTTGCATCTGTACACCACATTAACAGCAACAAGTATTGTTACAGTTTTTGCTGCATGATGCAATGCGTAACTGCGGCCGATCCTGCCATGCGTTGTCTGTCTGTCACATTTGTGTATCATGTCCAAACGAGTAAACATATTCTCTAACTTTTTTCACCATCTGGTAGATCCACTATTCTAGTTTTTCCATTGAATGCAGGAGGGAATGGAAAAATTTACGATTTTCTACCAATATCTTGCTTTATTTTTGAAAAGATAAAAGATACGTCCATAGTTACGATGGAACCCGAACAGAATGCAACCTATCGAATGGCGAAATTTTGAATGACACTGAGTGACTTAACAAAATATTCAATGACAACAAATTAACTATGGACCTATCTTGTATCATCCGAGATAAAGCGAGATATTGGTCGACAATCCCATATTAATAGCATTAATAAATCCGAAAGTAAATACAAAAAGAACGTAAAGGCAGATTGATATCAGTCATTTAAAAATAACATATTAGTAAGGAGAAAAGTTGTGTTTATAACTCCTACTAGCCTTCAGAGACAACACAACAGGAAACGTTCTACGCTGTGTCCACAAAAAAACAAAAGCCGGACAATTCTTAGCATAATTTTAGTTAGGACTGATTAAATTTTGTAAACTTTGAAGGACTTATTCCTGAGTCCACCCAGGACACAACGACTGTTCCACTGATGATGAAGACTGTGTAATACCCTTACAATGACATCTTGCTGAACTGAAACAGAGACTGTTAGTCAAATGGAGAAAGCTGGACCATTCTATTGTTGCAGCAGTCATCAGTCAGTGGCGTCTCCTTCTCTCTGCTTGTGTCAGAGCTCAGGATAGACAGTTTGAGCACATTTTGTGATAAATTCAAAATTCAATGTGCTAAGTTAATGCTGATTAAATTTCTGCATTTGTGGTTTTACTCTTTTGTTTGTTGCCAGAATGTAACTTGTGTAAAACATTTTACCAGGTATGGGCATTACACAGGTGAGGTGAAAGACACAATCATAGCCAGACTTGCAATTGCTTGCTAAATCGCTGTGCCAAAAATTAGAGCATTTAGTTTGATGCTACTATGATAAAAGTAGTTGGCTTTGTTTTTTTGTGGACATAAAAAGATATATCAGTTAACTTATTCTGCAATTATAAATTTCAGTCTCAATCAGCAGGATGAACAACACACCGTCACTGTTGTCATCCAGTACAAATGCATACAACGTAATTGAATCAGCTGGCAGCTGAATTTTGTGATTGTCACCCGCCGACACAACCAGTGGTTCAACTGCAATTAACACAAGCACAATGCAACTTTTATAAATAAATCACAAAAACACGAAGTCACACGACGATAAGTTTTTTCTTTCTCTACCGGGAGAATGGCATAAGCTTGGCTTATAGTTGGTCCAGTGCTGAGGCTCTTATTATATTGGGCCCAGTGCACTTTGACCCCTTGAGCCATGTAGTCTGTATCAAGTAGATGTAGTGTGACAGTGTTATTACAGATAGCATTATAATTACACAGTGTGTATTCGTGTCGTGAATGTAGCATTGGCTTGTGCAAGGGCTTGACGAAGTTTGTTATAGAGGTCTGTTTTATCTCAGATGACACCCCATTCCTTATGCCTGCCCTGGCCTCACTGCGACACCTAGCCCAGGCCAGTGGTTGCTCCACGCCAGCCAGCAGCCCACACAGCCAGTCAAAGCATGCCCATGGATCACCGTACCCACGGCCAGCATGTGCTCTAGTCACCCTGGCCTACACAACATTGGCTGGAACACGGACGTGTCTGGTCTATGCAGGGTCTTTAGCTACACAATGTTGCTCGTGACTTGATCACAGGCCCAGCCCCAATGACATTTAACTGTCACTAATTGTAAATGCCACCAGTGGTCACATATTATACAGGACATGACACCACTGAACCCTCTTTCAGTCCGACACACAAATAATCTGACCAGACTGGCAGATGAACCCAATCCATGCAAGTTACTCTTTCAGGTAGCATGCACCACGACACTGCCATTAGCCCACTGCAACAGGCTACTAATGACTGTCATTAGTATTTAAACAGTCGGCCATGTACACAGCCATTTTAACTAACATTCTCCAGGTTCATGCAAGTTACCTGTGGAACCAAACATCTCCAAGTGAACCCTGGAGAGTCACGTAACAGATTTTATGTGCTCAGTGCCCTTCCTGATGCCAACTGATATTATCAAAAACTGAAAGTATATACCTAAATCATGTAGGCACAGGAAATACAGTAATTTACAGCACATATTTATGTCTAAACAAAATACGTATAACATGTGAACTATATATACAACACAAGTAAGTGACAGAGATATCCAAAAACAAAAAAAACAAGAAATTAATCATGTTACATACTTGGAGGTTTAGAACTAGTAGACGTCAATGTTGAAGTTGGAACGGCAAGTGATTTCACTTGGGTTGTTGCCGTCATCCCAGCGACATCGGGTGGTCCAAGTTTGTGGCCGTCTGCTGTTGTATCATTACGTTTAACCTCAGCTGTGTGCACAATTAACAACCAAGCATAAATACGGATACCCGAGATACAATGGACTGCTGCAGTGCTGCTGCAGCAGCTACTTCAACTACTACAACTTCTACTTTCATCCTCATCACTGATAGTTAACCTAATGCAGCATACATCCATGGACTTGGAAATCTAGTGTCATACGTCCACCTGTAGTATAGCAGGGTTTAACGTCCCACTCGACACATTATATGTCATTTCTGGGACAATTTTACGGGTCACATGACCCAACTAACAGCTTCATAGCAATGAAGGACGACGGTTAGTCAACTGTGTAAAAGGGCCAATCACAACAGGCTTAGCTCACTAAAAAGTAAGGAAAAGGATGTAACCAAAAAAATCTGTATTATATAATATATAATACAGATTTTTTTTTGTGACCCGTAAAATTGTCCCAGAAATGAAGACCGAAGATGGGGGGGAAAAGCTGTGGCGATGCGTAAGTCTTGGTTCAAGACACCAGCGGGGTGAGAAGCCTTATTTTTAGGTTCTCTCCCCCTGCTGGTATAGCTTAACCACGGAAGTCCAGACCAGCTACCGCCTAGTGGTCCCCCCCGGGCAACTACAGAGAGATATTCTCTTTGCTCTTTGTAGGCTAAACGCTGGTCTGGGCGGGGAGAACCCCGATGAACCTCCAGACTGTTTATACGGACTGCAGGTAAGGGGTCATCCCTTCACACACAGGGGTTCGCTCTTCTGGGTGCTGTGGGGGCTTCGGTCTGGGGGGTCGGCCTTGCTGTTCGTCGGTTCCTTCGTGCCGGGTGAGTATAAACAAATCCAATGGAAGAGCACAAAAAAACTAGCCGTCAGTACCCGGCAAAAGACGGTGGAACAATCTCCGGGGACCGTGTTCATGGTTTGCCAAGCACAGGGGACCATGAATGCACAACTACTTGTGCTTCTGTACAGGGTGTGCCGTCACAAGGCACTCTGGACAGTATGACGACTTGTGGCATTTCAGAACCACCTGAACAAGGTGGTCCTGCACATACCCGCCAATTGGCGGCGATGCCTAACCCTGCTTCGCGCAGGGAAAGGCGAAAGTTAGCTGCAGCTGCTAAAGCTGCATCTACCAAACCACCACAGACATGTGGTGGTACGACAGAGGGTAGCACTGCTGCCCTAAGTACAACACCACAGGATAGTGGACAGATAGGGGACATTGTGACCCTGACTGGGACTACCGCCACTGGTGGGGCTGAGGCTGACGACAGGATGGACGTCGCCCAGTCTTTTTCTTCCTCTGAAGCGGAAACCTCGGAAGAGGAAACCGTGGACGAGGATACTCTCCTATGTTCTCCTCTGGAGCAGGAGATTGAGACTGGAACGGCCCCATCTTGCTCGGCCGAGGCATCTACTAGTGGTGCAGCCACTGGTCATAAACGGAAAACTGAGGGTGGCCCTACGCCCCCTCAGGCATCTCGGAAGAAAAAGCGCAAGCGTGGACACACGCTTGGTGCCACTTTTAAACAAGCAGAAGAACAGGACCTGCTTGGTGTTGTCCTTGTTAAAGGACAACCGTATAAGACACTTTCACGGCCCCAGATTAACTGGATCCGTGCTAAGTTACTTACCACCATGCTGGAAAAGGCCAAAGCAGGGGGTGATGCACCGGTATTTGAGGAATCCGGTGTTCGTCATAACAGGTTTCACCTGTCCTGCACTGATTATGAATCCTACGCGTGGCTTAAGGACACCGTAGGATCACTTAACATAGAGGGAGACGGGGAAGGGGAAACCCTTGCCCTGGAGTTGGTCCCAGCCTCTGAGGTGCCACGCCTTCTCAGGGCTGAAGTTTTCGTTTCTGGGCCACCGATAGGTGTTCCCAATTTTAAAACGCTTATTCAGTCTCAGAATAAGACGTTACACACAGAGCGCTGGGTGTTACGACACCAGCAGATTACAGACAAAGGCCAGTTCTTTGTCTGGGGTATTGACCAAGAGTCAGCTTGGGCTATTGCAGCCAAGAATAATCAGCCTCATTTTGGGCTTGGCCGTATCACATTTCGTGTACGAAGCCAGGCTGGAGATGAGGCTGGTACTACTTAATGTCAGTACCAATGTCTGATGATGCAGGCAGGCTGGCATCATTGGACACATCTGTCGGGCGGGGCAACTCGCTACGACAGCTCGGGCCTGCAAGTGCAGCAACAGACGTTGATGACGGCAACGACATCAACGGTACTGCAGCTACGACTACACTGCCTAGCGCAGGTAATATCCACTTTTTGCAGTTGAATTTGCAACATAGTAAAAGTGCATCTGCTGTTCTGCAAAAACAAATAGCAGCACTTGAGTATGCTGTAATCCTGGTTCAAGAACCTTGGACTGTTAACAATAATATAGCAGGTTTACGCACTCAACATGTTTCCATTTACTGTGGAACATCGGTTGAGAAACCACGAACTTGTGTGTTGGTTAAAGGACTCTCCGCATATAATATGCAACAGTTTGGGAGCAGAGATGTTACAGTAGTATGCATTACATACTACTGCAATGGAAAGAAAAATACCATACTTGTAGCCTCTGTCTATATGCCTATTGACGGTAGACTACCACCGATGCCAATGGAGGAACTTCTGAAGTATTCAGAAGACGCACGTATACCGGCTGTTGTAGCCAGTGACACGAATGCACATCATCATGCATGGGGCAGTGATGATTGTAATCAACGAGGGTACAACCTCTGTGAGTTTATTGCAGCAACCAACTTGGAAATAATTAATGTTGGTTGTGAACCTACATTTTGTAGTGATGGCAAAAAGACTGTCATTGATGTTACGTTTGCTTCAAGCAGTATAGCATCACAGCTATGTGATTGGTGTGTTGAATTCAATGATACCATGTCTGATCATAGACAGATTAATTTCTTTTTGAAATATGAAAAACCTAAACCTATCCGAGTACGTAATCGGAGAAATACTAACTGGAGTACATATGAAGAGGAACTCCAGGGAAAAATAGGCTTATGGTTCGGCAAGGTTGAAAACCCTGCTGATATAGAAAGAGAACTAACGAAAATTAGTTCTACCATAATAACATCCTTTGAAAGGGCATGCCCAGAGAAAAGGATTAAGAGAAAAAACCGTGTTCCATGGTGGAATCGCGAATTAAAAACGCTTCGTAAAAAGGCAAATCATGCCTTTCATAGAGCGTATAAAACCAGTACAAAAGAAAACTGGGATAAATATAAAGAAGCCCGAAGAGCTTTTAAGAGAACATTGCGTAAAAGCAAGAGGGAATCATGGCAGGATTTCTGCAGTAAGATTGAAACAATGCATGAATCTGCCAGGTTACACAAATTACTTGGTAAAACTCATACAAACGAACTAGGAATGTTACGCCTACCACACGGTGGGTGGACTAAAAGCCTGGAGGAGGCTAATGAACACCTGATGGATGTTCACTTTCCAGGCTGCTGTATTGATAAAAACATAAAGAATATCAATACTAGCACTGCACAGCCAGTTAATCACAGATGGATTCCATCTGTTAACTGGAACATCGCTTCAGAAATTGTCACTTGTGAGCGAATTAAATGGGCTTTTGACTGTATGTCACCATTTAAATCTCCAGGAGAAGATGGGATTTTCCCTGCTCTCCTGCAAAAAGGTAGTACATACTTATTAAATCCAATAAAATGTATTTACCAGGCATCGCTAGCCCTTGGCTATATACCCATTGCATGGAGAATTGCAAGGGTAGCATTTATACCTAAACCAGGTAAAATTGATTACACTACGGCTAAATCGTTTCGACCAATAAGTCTAACGTCCTTTCTATTGAAAGGACTGGAGAAGTTGGTGGATCGATACCTTCGGGATGGACCAATGGTAACACTTCCAATCCATCCAAGACAACATGCCTATCAAGCAGGGAAATCAACAGAAAGTGCTTTACACCAATTGGTTGGTAGGATAGAGCGCGCATTGGACGCACAGGAATATACACTTGGTGTCTTTTTCGACATCGAGGGAGCTTTCGATAACACCACTATGGATTCGATAAGAACCGTACTTGATGACTGGAAAGTTCACAGGTCGGTGAGGAATTGGATAATAGCTCTTATAAAAAAGAGGAAGATTTGTGTCAAAGTACACGATGATATAATATATGCCTCTACAAATAGAGGCTTACCACAAGGTGGCGGACTTTCCCCGACCTTATGGTCAATGATAGCAGACAGTCTGCTAAAATGGTTAAGTAAACGTGGAGTTTATGCTCAGGGATATGCTGATGATGGTGTTGTACTTGTCATTGGTATTGTACTATCCACTGTATGTGAAATAATGCAACGTGCTGTAAAAGGTATTGAAGAATGGTGTACAAGCCATCAACTGGCTGTTAATCCGAATAAAACAGAAATGGTATTATTCACAAGAAGGTACAAGATAGGACAGATGAAACAAATCACTTTCTATCAACAAGAACTTACCTGTGTTAAGCAGGTGAAGTATTTAGGAGTCATTCTTGACTCCAAACTTAACTGGAAGGCACACGTTGATGCCAAATGTCAAAAAGCGATAACTGCTTTTTATCAGTTACGCAGAACAACAGGTAAGACCTGGGGATACTCTCCGAGGATAGTACATTGGTTATATACTGTAGCTATTAGGCCAATGTTATCATACGCTGCTGTGGTCTGGTGGACTAGAGTCGACTACAGTACAGTGGACAAACAGCTAGAGCACGTACAAAGGATAGCATGTCTCTACATTACTGGTGCTATCAGAACCACTCCGACCTCAGCGCTGGAGGTGATCACTGGACTAACACCACTGCCTATCTTCCTAAAACAGGAAGCTATGACTGCATGTTTCCGTCTCAAGATGAACAAACAATGGAAAAACATCTACTTCGGACATGCAAGGATTAACAGAGAACTTGACGAGATTGCTCCTGAGACTCGTTCCAGGAGTGATAGTATTATCGCTCAATATGTTTTTGATAAAAACTATGAGGTATTAATACCCGATCGAACAGATTGGATTGCTAACAATGTTGTCTTGAATGATGAGGTTGTTTGTTTTACAGATGGGTCTCGACTTGAACACACAGGTCGTACAGGAGCAAGTGTGTTCATTGAATCACACAATAT
>Ga0209428_1000214_pt1 | contig 12147 bp, 6 predicted proteins | sample OlaalgELextract1_2_FD_187377 | JGI IMG/M metagenome (GOLD analysis project Ga0209428, IMG submission 187377) | Olavius algarvensis symbiont microbial communities from Tuscany, Italy - Type G ELBA extract 1 (SPAdes) (version 2) | ecosystem: Host-associated > Annelida > Digestive system >...
AAATGTTTAAGATCAGCACAGTTCTAAAATTCGTGACTTTCGGTTTTAAAATTCGTGAATTTTAACAAATTCCTAAAATTGGTAAAAATTCGTTGGGCTATCGACAACGGCGTTTTTCAAAAACTCACAAGCAACAACAAAATGTGATGCTGAGAGAAACTGCTCCACATATGACTTCATCCAGAGCCAGATCGAAGAGAAAATTGGACAACAACGTTAACGCGAAGTTTAGAGTTCAGAATTACGGATAAACTGGTGACTGAATTGTGAGGTAGTTACAAGTTACAATTTGCACACACATTAAATACGATACAATTACGCAAGTATTTAACGTGCAATCAAACAACTGACGGATAGCCACATAAAGGCTGCATTCCATTATTCTAGCAAGCTGCAAACATGGCTGCAAACCTGGCTTACGACTTGCGTGAGCGTATCGAAAGCACGTCGCAAGCAGGTCGAAAGCATGTCGAAAGTATGTCGAAAGCAAGTCGAAAGCCAGCTGCAAACTTGCTTAACACCTAGTGACGACCGCACGTCGAGATTGATGTAGCAGGTTCGCGACCAGGTTTTCGACAAAAAAAGTCGAAAGCGTGTCGAAAACATGTCGCAAACCCGTACGAACTTGTCGAAAACCTGTCTGCAAACCTGGTCGAAAGGCATATTTCCATTTCATACCCGGTCAGAAACACAAGCCCGTTAGCCACGCCCCTCTAGGCGTAAGCCGTGGCGCATGAAGCTGATGGTTGCTATGCCGATAGGCAACCACAGAGTAGGCAGCAAACGTGTTTACATTGGATTTCCGCGCGTTTTAGATTTCGATTTTAGGTTTTGCATTCTGGATTTTTTGTTCCGAGTAGCTGCCAAAATGCAAAGTGATATTTCATCTTTCTTACCTCTGACATTTGAACACGATATTGAATCTTCTGAACTAACTGACAAAAATAACTGGAATGCTATAATTCACACTGAATGTGATTCTTTGGAAGCGTGCGACAAGTGGATCTCAGAATTTTCTTCCAAGAGTCTGAGTACATGGCGAGTTCGAAAAACTTACCCTAATCCTCTTCGCGGTCTTGTTTATCGAAAAGACTATATTTGTCAACATAGTTCTTTCAACAAGAAACACCCAAAGCGCTGTCATACGAAAGATACAGGATGCTCTGCCAAGCTGTCTATTAAGGTATACTGTTTTATTTGTGTCATGTATTGTATTCTGTCACTTATATACATGCTCCGACATGTAGTTATTTAAACAATAAACATAACCCCACACAGCAGTTGCACAGCTATAAAACTTATTGTATCCCTCCTCTGGAAAAAAACAATTTGTTTTGTACACTAGTTGGTAGAAGTGAATTATTAGTATCTATCATGAGTAAGTGAAAAAAAACAAAATACCGGTCCCGACAATATTGGATCAGAACTTGTCAAGGATAATGTATCTATTCTTGTTGGTCCTCTTATTTATTTGTTTAATCTGTCTATGTCTATCAGAGATGTAACAAGTACCAAGACCCTCAAGTACAAGTACAAGTACTTAGATCTCAAGTACAAGTACAAGTACCCAACCACCCCATAGTAGTACGAGTACCTGGTTTTTATTGCAAGTACAGATAAAGTACACGAGCTCAGATGTAAGCAAAAATTGTGGAATCAGCAGTCTTCATCAGCATCATTTAAATTTTTTATTCAGTTTGATTACTCAGGCACAATTATATGATGATAGTGTGTGGTGCATATTAATGCAATGCCTACTGCAAGTCATAGGTACAGCTTATTTGATTGAAATACAACCACTGAGAGACTGGCACCAAACACTGTTATTGTGAACGTAAGTCGGTGACAAAGTGTATTACACAGATCGATCAGTCTGAGCTGTTACATTTTAGAAAAATTAGTTGCGACAACCTGAAATCCAAAAATCAATAAAGCACATGATCTGTCTATGTGTCGCAATGGACTGATACTGGAGTTGTTACTTGCTAGATGGAAAATGTTAAATTTAAACCTTGCATCATGCAAGATTCGCGCTACAAAATATTCATATAAGGCATGTTAGGTATATGTACACATGTCAACAAGTACTTAGACCTCAAGTACAAACTGTACAAGTACAAGTACAAGTACCCAAGCCTCAAGTACAAGTACAAGTACTTCAAACATGTACTCGAGTACAACTCGAGTACAAGTACAAGTACAACTCGAGTACAAGTACAAGTACCAAGTACACATCTCTGCTGTCTATTACTACTCTACTGCGCAGGTGATCCCAGTATATAAGTCTAGGGTGAAATTACTTCACCTGGCAATTATCGGCCCAGCTGATTATTCAGTGTCTTCGATAAAGTACTTTAAAAAGTTTTGTGCTCCAAACGATATAATCATTTGCAAACTAACATGTTTTGTACCAATATGATCATTGTCATCATTTATTTATTTTGACTCGGGCAGCATGGCCCATAAACATAAAACACTGAGGACAGAGGACAGACAGGAATGCACAGAATATACAGAGTATGTACAATAAAACACAGTAAAAACAAATTCACACCTAAGGCTAATATCTGTTTGGTTTTCGTGAAAATTACTCCAAAGAACTAGCAGTAACTCAGGTCATTGATAAAATCTATCAAAATCAAGATGAAAAACTGTGTGGACATGTGTATCTAGATTTGTAAAACGCCTTTGATACTGTAAACCGCTCGTATTTTGTTGCATAAATTGTATGACTGTGGTGTTTGTTGTGTGGCTCATGATTGCTTTAGGAATTACTTAACTGATAGACAACAGTTTAAATATATTGCTGGAACCCAGTCGTCTGTTACTTGTGTTTCATATGATTTACAAAAGGTTCAGTGCTTGGACCTTTATTATTTCTAATATTATATTAATGCCATAGGAAATGCTGTTGCGAATGACACAAATAAATTGTTTGTGGATGATACAGATTTCTGTACTATAATGTAACATAATATGTTGAGTGTTATAAAGGTGTAAGGATGCCCACCAATATTTGTATAGTGTTGTATGCCAATACTAAGTCCACTTACCGAAATAAATTAATAAAGTTAAATAATTAATTAATTTCTAGTGTCTAGAATACTTCAATTTAGACCAATTACGACTCCTATATGTGATCTTTACACAACCTATAAATAATACATACAGTATATAATGCATAGTTTCAGGGACAGATTACAGAGTCATAGTTATGTTGGAGAAGACTGCCTACTGCACAAGTTAGCTTCTTCAAAACTTTTTAATGAGGTAATATATTTCTGTATGCATGCGATATGTACAGGTGCGACAGGTTACGCGACAGAATAACTGCAGTCCATACATTGCCAAGGGCATGCCGTGTGTGATAACAATAAAGTGGATGCACAATCACGACACAATGTCTGCAGAGGCTCTGCGTTACCATGCTTCTGCACAAGACATCAAGGATGTATTCACTGGCTACTTTAATGAAGGCATGAACCCAGCTGCTGCAATGAAGTTCCACAGAGACTGCCTTGAGATGGATGTGAATTTTACAGAGCAAGATTTGGCAGACAGTTCTAAGAATCCTTTGCCACGTTCTGTGTATCACTGGCATGATAATTGGAGACAACTCAACTTAGGTACATTCAATTTCTAGCTGCATAAGTTTCAAGTCTGCAGACAGTACTGCCAACCATGTTTACTTTTTTGTGCTTAATAAGTAATTATTTTGTAATTGCTACTACTGAACTTTAATTTTTGAAAAGTTTCACAAATGCTGGCTGCATGGAGTTTTTACATAAATTTACAGACAGTGTTAATATAATTTGCATGTAGCAACTAAAACACCGAGCATATAGCGTAAATCATCAGACCAAAAGTACTTTATTTAAATTTTCTATTATTTTCATGATACAACCACCCCATAGTGTAATAGCAGTGGCCATGTAAGTATCACAGTGTCATCATTTCCGTTATTTTGTATTATCGTTCTTCTTTTATGTATGATACATTTTTTTCGGTTTTGTTGTTTACTAACTTCTATCAGTATTTCATATATTATATTTCATTACTTCTCAATAAGCTACCCTTTATGCGGCAAGGAAGTAAGATAACAATGACATAGAGGATGGCCAAGAAAAGTATGCCACTGCATTTAATTGCTAATATTTAAAATGTACAAAGACGTTGGCAAACACTTACAAGAAACACATAGGTGAACCATTTCTGCATCTACACTGGGTTCCAAAAAAACATGTGAGATTTCTGGCACACTTATTACAAAGAGTATAGGTCATTGACAGATGCTTTTATTTCCGCACCTCACCTATTTTGTGCAGCTACTTTACCTTGGGAAATTGTCAGACCTAAATATCAGCAATAATTAAACAAAGTCATGAAAATTTCACAGGAAGATGTGATGCTGATTAAAAATCTCTATTTGTCAAAGCAGTATGGTAAACGAAGACTGTTGATTGAATTGCCCGTCAAGGGTCGGAAACTTCGAAGCATCGACAGTCTGCTGAAGATATCCGCAAGACGGGTACAATTGTCCCACAATCAGTCAGCGGCAGACCACGTTTGTCGCGTAGCAGTGAAGGACCTTGTGCTCAATCAGGAGGACAAGCCAAAAAGGCATCGGTCAGCTCGTCAGATTTCGGATGAAACTGCCATCCTCTGTTCAAGTATATACAGAAAAATAATTCACCGTGATCTCCAGCTCACATGCTTCAAATGATGTCGTGCTCAGCTGTTGTATGAAGCCAATCGTATATCCCGTCTCACCCACTGATAAACAACGTTATCGTCTGCAATAAATCTTGTTATTGTTGTATTATAAACTGTAAGTTGTATGATAAGTAAGCAAAATAATATGGTGACAATTTTGCAGTTAATATCCTAGTATTGTAGCATTGAGAAAATCAGCAATTTAAGGCTAACTTCATGATATTTAAGTTTCGACAATTTCCCAAGGTAAAGTTTCTGCACGAAATAGGTGAGGTGGGAAACTAAATACACTGAAATTGGACAATCAGCTACTGAGTTATGGCCAAAAACGATGTTCAAAATGGCAGCCGTCTGCCATTTGAATGTTAAAAAAATTGTCATATTTGGTCATTTGACTCATCGAGTTCCAGATTTGCTGTTGTATACTGAGGTAGTTGTGGTCTGTTGCATATTAGGTGCACGATGTGGTCAGTCAATGATCGACAAAATTCATGAGAAGATACCAATTTGGCTTAGTGAGTGTGGAGCTACAGTTTCGTATCAACAGGATCCATTTGCTGTTGCTGTTGTCACTCCGCTTATGACACGAGCACATTCTGCAGATTTGGCCAAGAATATCTGCTTTGTCGATTCTACAGCTTCCTGTGATGCAGATAACCATATCCTGACATTCATGTTAACAGTGACTGCAGCTGGCGCTGTTCCACTGGGCGTCGTAATCACTGACAGTACGTCTGCTGCCTCATACACCTCTGCATTTTCTTTACTGAAGTCAATCCTGACAGAACAGTCTTTTGCAGGCCAGGGACACCCGTCTGTGTTCTTAACCGATGACTGTGATGCTGAACGAACAGCACTGCAGACATGCTGGCCTAATGCAGACCTGAAATTGTGTCTGTTTCACGTCCCACAGGCTGTTTGGCGCTGGTTGTGGGCAGACAATCACAAAATTAGTAAAGATGATCGTAAACAACTGATGACTGAATTTCGGCGTATTGTCTACTGCATGAATGAAACTGATGCAAATATTGCATATGATGAGGCAGTGAACTCAGAAACTGCACAAGAATATCCAAATTATCAAGAGTACGTACAGCACTGGTGGGATCGCCGACATCTGTGGTGTCTTGCGTGGAGAAACCATCAACACAGGGGCCACCATACAAACAACTTTGCTGAGGTCACAGTCAGACTGTATAAAGACATTGTACTGTGTCGTGCCAAAGCTTACAATGTTGTCTCACTGGTAGACTTTACAGTTCGGGTTCTTGAAAATTATTACCGCAATCGATTGAGGGATTTTTCTAATGGGAGAATTTCAGCACAGCGCTTGTTACTGGAAAAAGTGCATAGAAGGGCTTCATATTTATCGAGCTGCGACCAAATGACCGACTACGGAGATAACAAATATGGCGTGCCCAACTCTGACAGCACAGAGTTGTATGTTGTCGACTCATCATTGGGATGCTGTTCTTGTCCAGATGGCATGACGGGCAAGTTCTGTAAACATCAGTCAGCTGTCATGCGTCTCTTTTGTGCAGCATTTCCCAATGCACCTGCCGTCACTGCTGAAGCACGCCACGCAGTAGCGTCAATTGCACTGGGTGCTGACTGTCCTCCTGTTGACTTCTACCGGAGCTTTCGGTGCGGTTATAGTGCCGACAGTATCACTGGTATTTCTGGCATTCAAAATCAACCTGAGATCAGTCATGAATATGTTGCATGTATGTCTTCTGAAAATGCCAGTCAACAGGATGAGACAGTACTGACACAGCAGGTATCTGAGTCTGATGCGTCTGGTGGAATGATGGCATTGCTTGAAGAATATCAGCAGCTTATGGCTATGAACTGTTCACGTTTTGCCTCAGATGAAGCCTGCCAGAAAGCCATGCAGAAATCAATAGTAACTCTGAAGTCTGTTAACACTGCAGCAGCATTTGCCAGCTTCTTGCATAGAGGTGAATTTCGCCGTTATCGAGCTGGTGCCTCAATACATGTACAGCCAACTGCTCTGTCAAGACGCAGACCAGGCGTTACTCGAGGCAGCAAACGACTGGCTTCGGGACGTCCACCGGTGGGATCATCTTGGCATAAAGTAAAGCGACGTCACTGTTTGGTGGAAAATATTAGTGCCGCTGTGCCGCATGCAAAGTCACATTAGACATTGTATAATATCATGCAACAAAATTGTGTAACTTGATGTTTAAATTTTGTTTAAATTTAGAGCTGTCAACTGTCAAGTGAATAATTTGTTTAATCCCATTAAGTGCGAGATTATTTTTTAATCGCACATTAAAGGCACATTTTGTTACATATTTCAATTTGTTTGTGTACCATTTGCAGGTAGACGTCGTCGGCTCGTTGCTGTTGAACGCTAGTCTACTCCTAGTACTGACGACTGATTACAGTGACTGATCATAGTGCAGGTCACTCAACTTATTGACAGTTGACAATGACGGAGTCTTTTGAGTTTTGATGATTATGTGATGGAATAATATTCAAGTGATTGATTAAATTAATTTGTTGGTTTTATTGATAAGTCACATCAAATTTTAAAAATTAAATAAATGAACGATTGCTGTCTTTTCGTCGTGTTTTCCTTAAAATTTTTAACGGCGTTAATTTTTTAATCACAATTAATTCTTTAACACGTTAATGCGTAATTGGTTAATTTTTCTTCTTTTCAGTTCATTGGAAGGAGGGTTAAAATATATTTCTGAATGTCCAGGATTTCTATTGTATATTTTATATTAAATACATTACGTTAATTGTTATATTGTAATTGTTAGTCATTTGTCAGTGCTATTCTTTCTGTGCCTGCTATTGTTGCATTAATGACACAACAAAATAGGCTTACTTATATACTATTGCTCATTAGCTTAGTGAGTAGGCTAACTGATTTGCATTGGTATTTTAATTTGATTATGGAGATTTAGCAACTTAGTTATAAGTGCTGTTTTTTATTGAGTTTGACAAATATTGGTGCTAAGTGTAATGTTTTGGACGAATCCTGTTTTGTTGAGTTTACTTTATTTCTGAATTTGTTTAAGTTGTTTATCACTGTACATAAACCTGCAGTTTTTGCTTACGGTTTCTAGTGCCAATCATTGTGGTTTTTACAGTTCAGACACTCATATATGTCTTATTTTTTGTTGAAATCGCCATCACTTCAGTATTATTTTGTCTGGCGGTGCTGTGTTTTGCTGTTACAGTATTTGCATTTTGTAATTGTTTTTCTTGCTCTTAGATTGCATGCTACATTGTATTGCTTGTTTTGTGCCGGTTTGGTTTGGTGGTTACGCATTGGTATCGATCAAAGTAGTTACTATAGGCCTACGCCAGGCCCGAAAATTAATGCTTGGATGGGTGACCATCTTTTGGATGGCCCTGTGTAAACCACCTCGGCATAGAACCAGGCACCTAGGTTTACTCAGCCGGAGCCATCCCTCTGTGGGTAGGCGCTATGAGTACCAGCAAAAGCTGGGAAAGTAAACAGGCACATACACTATCCCATATTCGTGGTATTGCACTGTTGGCTGGTGTCTAGCTGAGAACTAGTTTAACGGAGATCAGCGCCGACGTACGGGAAGTTGTAGCACATTAGAGGCGTGTTCATGATGATGCATTATACAAATCCACGTTTACTTTACTTACTTTAATATTATGTTTATTGTGTATCAGATAACCAGTGCCATTATTTTTGATGCATATGTGTGGATACAACAGTCATGCCATAGGCTAGTATGTATATGTATGGATACAACAGTGTGTAATTTGCATCGCATGTTGTAACACTGAAACTATACATGACGTGCAACTGTTTGCTTTTGGTGCTTCTTGTTTTTTTTCAGTAAATATCCAATTAATCATCTATATGTCATGTCAGTTTGTTTTTGCATTCTTATGCACGTGCTACGTTGACTAGCCTGTGTCAATTTGTTGCGTTTCATGGGTGGGCACGGCTAACAGTTTACTTTCAGTTCTGACGAGATGACGCTAAAAATTACGAAAGATGATTACACCAATAGTATAGCCTGCAAGCGTGTATTATACTTGCAGCAGCAGCAGTATTGATTGGTGCCACACTTAGCGACACTCGATGACCCCCCCCTGTCGTTTCAAGGGCAGACCGTTATTCGACGTTGAATATGTCGGAAATGATATAAGGCAGGACCATAGTTACAACGGAGTACTATGCGGAGTACTATATACTATGCAATGCACTTCAAACAAAAGTCGTAACTTTTGACACCGCACATTGTTCCAATAGAAACACTGTTTAAAAGATTTAACTGGAGGATTGCTATGGTAACCGCTTCAAGTAGCCTTTAATGAAAAAAACCATGTCAATCGCACAGCTTTACAATGTGGAGAAAAACATACAAGAGACAGTGAAAACATACAATTAAAAAACATCAAAACCGTAAAACGACAAAAACGAAAACGTATATACAAATACAAGTACAAGATAAATGCGAGAAAGGCTGGAACTATTAAATCGTGTTGAAAAGACATCTGTGAATGAAGGAATTTTTGAACAGGGTTGTTTGTATTTGAGCAAGTGTGTAGTTGTGGCCTCTGAGTCTGAGCTGCATTGTGTTACTGCGTGTTTCAGGGAGGAGGTAGTGTAAACAGTGATCTGGGTATTTAAGGGAACGAAAAAGACTAGAGTCATGTTTGACTATTAAAGTGTCGATATCGAACAAATGATTAACCAAATGCCGGCGGAATGCTTTACGAAAAAGTTTGTTAATTCTGTTTTTATCTGCTACAGTAATATGTCCAGCGAAGGCAGGGAGTGCATAGGTAATTTTTGAAACTATGAGAGCATGAAAAATTACATCAAGGGCGGCACCGGATAGGTTCTGATATTTAAGTTGAGATAAAAGGAACAAACGTTGATTGCATTGAGAAATGAGGTAATCAATGTGCTGCGTTGGGGACATAGTGTGTGCAAACATAACTCCAAGAATTTTAATAGAGTCGACACGTTCGATTCCAGGAAGCAGAGGAGGAAACAATGTTTTAGGAAGACGAGGGCGATGAAAAACGATTTCTTTAGTTTTAAGTGTATTAAGTTTCAGCTTATTGTTGGAAGACCAATCAAGAATGTGTGAAAACTCAGTTTGCAGTGTAACAGAAGAATGTTGCGGGACTAGTAGGTAAGTGTCATCTGCATATTTCAGAATAGAATTAGACACTGAAAGTGGTTTGAGGCCCATGGTGTAAACAATGAAAAGACAAGGTCCAATCCCAGATCCTTGTACAATGCTAGCTGTAATATATCTCCAGTCTGAAAAACATCCGCCAACTGAAACAGAGTGAGTGCGACCAGTAAGGAAGTTAAAAATCCAGGAGGTAACATTAGGTATTAAATTAAGATCTAACAGTTTTTGAAACAGGATAGGATGGCTGATGGTATCAAATGCTTTAGAATAATCGATTGAGAGGCACTGAACAAATGAAACAGATTCTAAATACTTAGCAACATGATGTTCAAGTGCGATTAGGGCAGCAGTAGTTGAGCACGTGGGACGGTATGCAAACTGATCTGCTAAGAGCTTGGCTGGGAGAGACGGTAAGATGAACTTGTTGACTATTATGCGTTCCACAATGCGGGATATGAGCGGGGTGACCGAAATTGGGCGGAAATGTGAAAGTTCTGTAGGATGTGAAACCTTGGGAATGGGTGTTATTATTGCCCTCTTCCAGAGAGAAGGAGGTCTGCCGTGGGTTAAGGTGAGGTTAATGATATGGGTGATGATGGGTGTAAGCTCTACAGCACAGAATTTAAATAGCCAGTAGGGGGTTTTATCTGGTCCAGGGGAAGTTTTTTTGACCTGAGAGAGGCACTTGAAAACTTCATATTGGTGTATGTAGACAGGAGTAGTGGTTTGATTGGGGAACTGAACCAATTTGCATGATACGTCACTGATAATGTTAGCGATAGAATTAGTGTCATATGCTAAATCTGTACAAATATCAGTAAAGTAATCGACAAAATCATTGGCACCGAATGGGACAGTAGACACGAGAGATCCCCTCTGGCGAGAAGAAGTGGTAGAACGAACTGAACTCCATAATTTTTTAATGTCTTTGTGGTTTACATTGGATAGTTGATTAGCTCTGGTGTCTGAAATTAATTTACCGATCTTCGCAGAAATGGTGTCTGCAACAGTGGTTTTGCCCCTTCTGATCAACTTATTTTTCTTTCTAAGAAGAGACTTTATAAGCGGAGTAACATAGGTAGGAGTACTGTGCGGAACAGTAACAGTCTGGATGGGGATATTGGCAGTAATTAAGTTGTCAGTGGCAGAAAGGAATCTCTCGTAAGCACAGTCGACATCACTAGCTTCCAACACACAGCTCCAGTCATATTCACCACACTGCAGAGCTAAAGCATCAACATATTGTTTACGTAAGTCATAAAAACTGACCTTACGTCGGGGTCGGGTAGTACACACCGGAGGGTTATTATTATCGGGACCAAAAGTAGAATTGATAACAACAGCCTTATGATCTGACTTTATAAGTGAATCAATTACTTTATTGCTGAATATAAGATCAGGTCTGCTGGTGAATATTTTATCCAGTGTGTGTTTGCCTCGAGTACAATTACCGACAAGTTGTGTCAAGCCGCAATCAGTCTCAAACATAGTACAGTTTAGGCTATTAAAGTCGCCAGCTAACACAATGACTGCGGTGCTATTGTCAGTGGCTATTTGGTCAACATGAGCGCAAAGGGTGTCCACCAGGTTGGCTGAGTTATAGAGTGGCTTAGGTGGGTGGTAAATGCAACATACATACATCGGGTGAGCACCTATGGTATACTTCACCCAGATATATTCCATCGCCTGGTCAGATGGGCTGAACTCAACAACCTGAGCAGCTAATTCATGTCTAACATAAATACACACCCCGCCACCTTTGCGCTTTGACCGATCACGTCTAAAACAATCAAAACCATCAATGTTACTGACTAATAGGTTGTGTTTGGCTTTGAAATGAGTCTCAGTTATCAGAACAATATCAGCTCCACAGTTGAGGATATCAGTACTCAAAAACTGGATTGCATTATTCTTAGCTAGGCTGCAGGCATTGATCAAGTACAAGGTAGGGAACAGTTGACGACTGAAGTCTATGCTGCTGTCTGTACGAAGTGACTCAGCAAGCCTGGATCTCTGTAAGCAGTCAATGTTATGCTGCCGACGATCGGATCTTACAGTTCGATGATGCGGGTTGAGATGAGAGAGGCAGCGCGGGTAACAGGACGTCGGTAGCGACGAAGCGAGAGTGACCAGCTGTCCTCCGTCAATACAAGATCGACTGCGGTCGATGCGCTGATGAATAAGAACCGGAATAACGCGCAGTGACACTCGAGTTCGTATCCTCCGGCCGCCACGACAGCCGCGCCGACGCCGCAGAAGTTGTAGC
>Ga0209428_1000215_pt1 | contig 12140 bp, 10 predicted proteins | sample OlaalgELextract1_2_FD_187377 | JGI IMG/M metagenome (GOLD analysis project Ga0209428, IMG submission 187377) | Olavius algarvensis symbiont microbial communities from Tuscany, Italy - Type G ELBA extract 1 (SPAdes) (version 2) | ecosystem: Host-associated > Annelida > Digestive system >...
AGCTGGTATAACCCATATCGATTACATTCGACGCTGAATTATGTCAGCCCGAATGATTATGAAAAACGACTACTCGAAACGAAGCATGCCGCTTAACTGGGGTGTATCAAAAAGTTTGACCACGTCAGAATATCGTCGCAGCCGCAAGCGAACGCGATTATGCGCGCTTTGCACGAGGTTTCTCGAGCGATTTGCTGGCGAAACTATCGGAAGAACATTTTCGCCAGAGTTGCGAGGATTTTCCGCTGCTGACTACTATCGAGCCCGACTTCGAATTCATCGATTCGATACACCGGGAAAACAGCGTCACTATTTTGTGGCGCCTCAGGAGTTCGCGTTACGCAGGAGAATTTCTCGGGATACTAACCCTGCAAAGCGGTGACAAGGGCATGGAAATTACCGCGGTGTCGGTTCACTAGCCCGCGGAGCGCGAATTTACTCGGGGATTCTACCCTCTCGCCCTGTGGACTAGTCGGTACCGCCCACGGTAATTTCGTCGATCTTGAGACTGGGTTGCCCGACTCCCACCGGCACCGCCTGGCCTTCCTTGCCGCAGACGCCGACGCCCTGGTCCAGTTGCAAATCGTTACCGACCATGGAAATTTTACCCATGACCTCCGGCCCCGACCCGATCAGGGTCGCGCCTTTGACCGGTGCACTGATCTTGCCGTTTTCGATGAGATAAGCCTCCGACAGGGAAAATACGAAACGTCCCGAAGTAATATCAACCTGCCCGCCGCCAAAATTAACCGCGTACAACCCCTTGTCCACGCTAGCGATAATTTCCTCGGGTTCGCTTTCGCCCGGCAGCATATAGGTGTTCGTCATGCGCGGCATCGGCAAGTGCGCGAAGGATTCGCGCCGGCCGTTGGAGGTCGATTGCGTACCCATCAAGCGCGCATTCATCTTGTCCTGCATATAGCCCTTGAGCACACCGTTTTCGATCAGGGTCGTGTTTTGCGCGGGTACCCCTTCGTCATCCACACTGAGTGAGCCGCGACGATCCTTGATGGTCCCGTCGTCGACCACGGTACACAAAGGTGACGCAACCAGTTCACCGATTCGATTGCTGAAGGCAGAAGTGCCTTTACGGTTGAAATCGCCTTCCAGGCCATGGCCTACCGCCTCGTGCAATAACACGCCCGGCCAGCCCGGCCCCAGTACCACCGGCATGGTGCCGGCGGGCGTGGCCACCGATTCGAGGTTGGTGGCCGCCTGCCTGACCGCATCGCGCGCCAGTTCATAGGCGCGATCGGAGTCGAAAAAGATATCGTAGGCGTGCCTGCCGCCGCCGCCCGCGCTCCCCTGCTCGCGACGTTCGCCCTGATGCATCAGCACGGTCACGTTAAGGCGCACCAGCGGCCTGATATCGGCAGCCAGGGTATTGTCGGTAGCGGCCACCAGAATATGATCGATCCCGCCCGACAAAGAAATAATCACTTGCTCGATACGTTGATCCAGCGAGCGGGTATATTGATCCAGCTGCTTCAATAGTTCGACCTTGTCGTCCGCGCTACGGCCATCGATGGGACTGTTCGAAGTGTAAAGCGCTGTGGTCGGTTGGTTGGCTAGCGCAATTTTTGTGCCGCCCGACTGACCCTGCTTGACGATTGCGCGGGCATTGCCGACAGCCTGGGTTATCGCGTTGCTGTGCAAATCGTCGCAATAGGCGAAGCCGGTTTTTTCTTCCGACATGGCGCGAATGCCGACGCCTTTTTCGATGCTGAAGCTACCCTCGCGTAAGATCCCGTCGTCCATGACCCAGGACTCTTGTTGACTGGTCTGGAAATAAAGATCGCCGGCATCGATATGCTTACCCAGCAAGCCGTTTAGAAAACCATCCAGATGGCCAAGCTGCAGCGCGCTCGGTTCGAGAATATTTTTACTGACAGTTTCAAGCGTAGATGCCATGTTTCTATTGCTCCAGTTCGTCACGATTACCCACCACGAGGGTAATCTCGTCGGCTTCCTGGGTTCCGGGTGTCAAGCGGATATAATCTGAGGGCACGCCCAGGGAAATCAACCAGTCGCGCAATTCCGCGGCCCAGATTTCGCCGCTATCCTCGCCCGGATGGCGAATAACCACCACCGAATCGGCGGCCCTGCCCCAGTAGCCTACTGCGGCGCGCACTGCCGCCAGCTCGGGAATCACTTCCCCGCTGCGGGGTCGCGCCCATTCATCCGCGCTGAGCGTAAACAGGCGAATCGAATTTGCCCCTGCGCCGCCGACTGCTAACAGCAAGCCGGCCAGGCCGAGACTAACGATCGATTTGCGGAAGTTCCTGCTGATTTTCATCGACTGCCTTTATCAACTCTATTTTTGGATCATCCCAGCTGCCCGAGATCTGATACTCCACTTCAACCGCATCATCTATCGCCTTTTTGAACAGATTTTGCAACAACAGCAATCCCCAGCCTACGGCACTGCCCGCCGATATCGCGCCGAGCACGGGCAATGTCTGTCGAATTTTGGGGGTTACCCTGATATTCTGGTCATATTCGCGTTTTGCGATATCCGTTTTACCTGAAATTTTGATGCTGGCCGAGGTGCCATCCATCTTGGTGTTATCGGTGTAAAGTATACCCTGCTCGATTCGATAGGTACCGATAATCTGATCGAATTCCATACCTTTGATTAGTATATCGGAGAAATCCAGCGCCAGACGCCGCGGCAGGGCGCCTAAGCTGAACAACCCGACGAACTTACCGCCACCGCCCGGCTCAACATCATTCAGCACACCGTCCTCGATCCGAAACCGGGCATCACCCACAAGATTTTCAACCGAAAACTCAACCAGCGGCGCCGGCCAGGTAAAACCGCCGCTAAAATTAAGGGTTCCCTGCTGCATGGTGTCACCGAATCCCAATCCGGCAATCGCAGTTCCCATATTATCGCCCTTGATGTACATGGTTACACTGGATACATGCGATTGGCTGGCGGCATCGTAGTCCCACTGTGCTTGACCTGTCAGCGTTAAATCATCTTTCTGCAATTTAAGACTGTCGACAATGAGTTTGTCGGCGGTCGGCCGTGCTTCTACCTGCAGATTACTGAACCGCATATCGCGAAACAGAATATCCTTGCTGTTGAGATTAAAATCGAATAAATCGAGCGGGTGCAATTCGGTGGCGGCGGTTTCATCGTCGATTTTGTCGATCTGCAAGTAATCCAGATCGATGACTACTGGATTCGAGGCCGACGACTGCCAGGGTGCGACGAATTTACCGGTAATTTTGTCCGACTCCAGGTCAACCACAAAACTCTCGTCGACCTGGGTTAAATCCAATCGCAGGTTATCGATCTCCTGATTGAAGAACCGCAGCTGATCGAAATGCAGTTGCGCGGTTTGCGTAAACGCCGGATTGGCCTCGCCCGAACTCTTAACAAACTTGACCCACTCTTCAACCGAGGCATGCGCAATCGAACCGTAGAGATGCAATCCTTGACGGGGTTCCAGCTTCAGTTCCGACGAGAAAGCGATATCGAGCATATCCAGCCTGAAACTGCGGGCCTGGTCCGGAATCAATTGTCCGCGCCAGCGTATATCATTCCCCATATCGGCCTGGAACCGGATCTGATCCGGAAAGTATTCCACCGTAGCCGTGACCGGGGTCGTATCCGCGGCGGATTTGATGAACGGCGGCGGCAATCCGATCGCGGTGTGTTTTAGCTCGCTGGTCCCATATACACGCAGGAATGGCTGCGTCTCCGAGGTCGATACGCGGGGGAAATTCAGGTCGACACGCCAATCGCTTTTACCGTCGATTTTCGAAGTCAGATACGGCGGCAGCTTGTTGAGTAATTTACGGGTTTCGACCTTACCGCGTACGCCCACCAGAGTATTACCGCTGGGCTGCAGGGTGTCGATATCTATGGTGATCGGATCGCCGAAATAAATTGCCTTGATCGAACGCGCCTTGAACGTCGACTGGGTAACCTCGAGCCGGCCGTTGGCTTGGGTCAAATCGATGCCCCAGGATTCCGAGCGCGCCGATACATTGTCGAAATTGACCAGCACCCGTACTTCGGGGCGCGGATCGTCTTGATCGAGCGGCATGCTCAGATTGATCTCGGAACTGACGCCACCGCCAATATCCTGCAGGTTGCTCATTACGCGCCGATACTGTTTTCCGACCGGCGTATCCAGCCAGGTGCCGACGGCAAGTGCGCCCGTGCTTTCGGTCTCGACTTTGATCTCGAGCCGCGGCTTGTCAAAATCCACGATCGAGGCGGTAGCACGCGCATTATCTATTTGATCGTAACCGACCCGGTCGAGATTGAGGTACATCCCGACGTTGTGAAACAGCATACGTCCGGCACCGTTTGTAGCGTGCAGCCAGCCCGGTGAAAAAAATACGTCACCGCGTTCGAGTTCAAAGTCGACGAAAAACTCACCGGCTTGTTCCCGGTTCAAGTCCCTGATATCGCGCAAACGACCGTGAAACTGTAACTCACCCTCGGGCACGTAACCGTTCTTGATGCCCCGATCGAGCCATGCCTGAGCCGCCAGCGGCATATAGTTGCGGGGAATATATTTGCTCACACTGCGGCCGTCGGCATCGGAAAAGCCGGCGCGAATGTAGGTGAACGGAGGTTCGTCGCGGTCGAATTCCAGCCACGCGCGGCCGGCGGCTTTGACGTCCTGATTACCAAACTCGAGATCGTCGACGGCCAGTATCAATCCATCGTCGATCCGTTTTACGTTGGCTGTTAGCTCCAAATTAGCCAGTTCCAGGGGCGCATCGAAATGATCGCCGAAATCGAGCTCGATCCGACTGCCGTAAACCTGAAATCCCATCCGCTCGTTACCTATCAGGATATCGGCGTTGACATTTTTGATGCCGGGGTAGCCGCCGGAAGCCTGGCTACGAACACCAAATGCCCTGCCGGTAAAAGCAAAAGCTTGCGGGCGTTCGAGTTCCACGCGCAATAGAATATCCTGCAGTTTCCCCTCCAAGCTGCCTTGCGCGACCTGCTGGCCGACCTTTTCCGACAACCACGGACGGGCGACAATCGGCAGACTCGAAAGCGGCAAGCGATCGATCCATGCGGAAACAACCCGGTTGTCCGGCCCGCCGGATATATCCAGCTGCGTGTGAAATCCGGTTATATTTTGGTTATCGATGTTGAGGCGTTGCAACCAGTTGCCGATGCGCCAGCCAGGCTCCAGGGCAAGCGCGCTAAAGCGCGAACGGTATGAAATCGCTAGCGGGGCTTTATCGGGCACGGTTTGCACCAACCCATTCTTAAGCACTAGATCGCCATTTACCGCGAGCAGTTTATAACCGGACATATTGATCCAGACTTCGCCGTCGAGCGCCCCCTGCTGCAAACCCCAGGTATCGAGATCGAACAGCCTGGCTGCCGGCGCCAATTGCAGGTTCGAGGAATTGAGATAAATCACGCTGCTTTCCGGACTGACGATAGACTTAATCAAAACCCCCTGACCCAACTGCTCGGGCAAGGCCGCGCTTAGTTTCACAAAAAACTGATCTTTGCGGTGATCGATCTTGGCGTCGATACGATCCAGTTGATGGGTAACTCCGGCTTTGCGATCGTGCACGATCAGCCGGTTGAGCGTCAAATTCATATAACGCGGCACCAGCGCGAGAATTTGTCTGAATTCGTGCGCCGGTCCGAGGTCGGGATCGATCATCAGCGAGAAATCGTTGGTCGACCAGTTTCCGGTCGCGTCCTTGATCACTTCCAGCTTTTCCAGCCGGCCGTTAATCGCCAGCAATACAGGTGCGTTTGCGCGCCAGCTCGCCCAAAAATCAAACTCCATTTCGAGTCGATCGATAAACAGGGGTTGCGATTGATCCGGCAGGGTCATGGATACGTTTTCGATGCGCAGAATCGGGTTGAAGCGATTCAAATCACCACTCAGGCCGGTGAATTCAAACCCCGGGGCCAGGTCACGTTCGAACAGATACTCGATTTCGGCTTTGAAATACTCGATGTTCATGATCGCAAGCCGCAGGCCGCCCATGACGACCGCCAACATCAACACCGCTACCACGAAGAAACTAATGCATATTCGCTTTAAAAGTATCATCTCGACGCCCTGCTTTCTAAACGGGCACCACGTCGTAAGATTCCTGCGACAAATGCGCCTCTACCTGCAGTTTGACTGGAATATTGATAAAAGTTTCCAGTTCGGCCAGGCTCGCCGCCTCTTCGTCGAGCAAGCAATCGACGACATCCTGGTTAGCCATCACCAGCAACTGCTGGGCTTCGTCGTAGAGGCGAGCTTCACGCAGAATTTCGCGAAAAATTTCATAACACACGGTTTCGGTGGTTTTGATCGAGCCTCGACCATGGCAGGTGGTGCAGGGTTCGCACAGCACGTGTTCGAGACTTTCACGTGTACGCTTACGCGTCATTTCGACCAGTCCCAGCGGTGACACCTCGCACACCTGGGTTTTGGCATGGTCTTTGTCGAGGTATTTTTCCAGGGATTTCAACACTTGGCGTTTGTGATCGTCATGCTCCATATCGATGAAATCGATAATGATAATGCCGCCGAGATTACGCAGTCTGAGTTGGCGTGCGATCGCCTGCGATGCCTCCATGTTGGTTTTGAAAATGGTTTCTTCCAGGTTTTGATGCCCGACAAAGGCGCCGGTATTGATATCGATGGTAGTCATCGCCTCGGTCTGGTCGATAATCAGGTAACCACCCGATTTCAGGCTGACCTGACGTGCCAGCGCGCGCTGCAGTTCGTCGTCGATGTTGTATAAATCGAATAATGGGCGCTCTCCCGGATAGTGTTCGATGTGCGACGGCAAGTCGGGAATATAACGCGCCGCAAAGTTGGTCATCTTCTGGTAGGTTTCGCGTGAATCGACTTTTACCACCGTGGTACCGGTGCCCACCATATCGCGCAGGGTGCGAATCGATAACGGCAAATCATCGTGAATCACAGTGCCCGGCGCGGCCGAATCCGCGAACTCGAGCAAGGATCCCCAGAGTTTCGACAAAAAAGCGCTGTCACGCTTTAATTCCGCTTCGTCAACGCCTTCCGCGGCGGTACGCACGATACAGCCCCCGGTACGGTTTTCGGAGCGGCAATCCTCGAGCAAGACTTTCAAGCGTTCGCGCTCGGCCTCGTCCTCGATTTTGACCGAAATTCCGACGACCGAGGAATTCGGCATGTAAACCAGGTAACGCGAAGGCACCGATATACTGGTTGTCAGCCGCGCGCCCTTGGTCCCCATCGGGTCCTTGACAACCTGCACCAGCAAGGACTGCCCCTCGCGTAACAATTCGTTGATAACAGGGCGGGAGGCGGGGTCGGCATCGCCATTGCCTTCCACGCCGATATCGATGTCCGAAACGTGCAGGAATCCCGCCTTTTCCAACCCGATGTCGATAAAGGCAGCTTCCATGCCCGGCAATACCCGGTTGACCTTTCCCTTGTAAATATTCCCGACGATACCGCGGCTGCGCTGTCGCTCGATGGAGACTTCCTGCAGCGCTCCATTTTCGACGATCGCTACCCGGGTTTCCTGGGGCGTGATATTTAACAGAATTTCTTCGCTTATCGACATAATTATACTAATGCTCTAACGCTGTTTCAGCGCTTTGCAGCAATTCGGCGGTTTCATAAAGTGGCAACCCCATGACCGCCGAATAGCTGCCTTCAAGATGTGTTATAAACACGGCGGCCCGGCCCTGTATCGCGTAAGCCCCTGCCTTGTCCATGGGTTCCTCAGCGGCGCAATAGGATTCGATTTCCGCTGCCGACAAAGCCCTGAAACTGACCCGGCTCTGCACCAGGCGACTTGCGATGCCGCCCGGCGTCGCTAAAGCGACGGCAGTTAAAACCAGGTGTTGTCGGGCGGACAGTCGCCCAAGTATACGGCGGCACTGATTTCGATCGGCGGGTTTGCCGATAATATCACCATCGAGCGCAATTGCGGTATCCGCCGCCAGCACACGATAGTCCGGCTGCTGCGGGACGAGCTGCCGCGCGGCCAATTGCGCCTTTTCGGTTGCCATCCGGCATACGTATTCGGCGGGGGCTTCCCCGGTTATCCTGCTTTCATCGATTTCGAGCGCATGCACTCTGAATTTGACCCCAATCTGGTCTAATAATTCGGCGCGCCGCGGGGAGTTTGAGGCAAGGTAAATCATCGTTGCATAATAGCCTGTAAGCTGATCCCGGTCGCCTATTCGCGGTGGTAGGGATGGCCCTGGAGTATAGTCCAGGCGCGATACAGTTGCTCCAGCAACACCACTTTTACGAGGGCATGCGGCATTGTCATGCGGCCCATCGCAACCCGATGATGGCAAGATTCGAGGCATTGCGGAGAGAGTCCGTCGGGCCCCCCGATAATTAAATTAACGCGGGGAAACTCAAACATCCAGCGCTGCAGATTCCGCGACCAATCGATACTGGACCATTGTTCGCCGCCTTCGTCGAGCGCAAGGTTCAAACTACCGGGTCTCAGCCGGTCCATGATTAACGCCGATTCCACCTGCTGCAGCTTATGCGTCGACTGCTTGGCCTTGCGTGCCGCCAACGGCAGGGTAACCAGTTTCGGGGTCAACTCCCGCAGCAATCGTTTAACAAAGTCATCACAGGCCAGGTCGGCCCAGGCGGGCAGTTTCTGCGCCACGTTTATGAGCTGGATTTGCATACCTAACCCGCCGCGAGCTCCTCGCCCCATAATTTTTCGAGTTCGTAGTACTGCCGCACCTCGGGCAACATGATATGCACGATCGCATCCCCGAGATCTACCAGAATCCACTCGCCGACCTCCTCGCCTTCGACACCCTGCGCCGGCCTACCGGCCGACTTGGCCGCTGCGATAACCGAATCGGCAATGGCGCCGACATGGCGCCTCGAATTGCCGCTGGCGAAAATCATGTAGTCGGTAAAACTGGCTATCCCGCTTACGTTCAGCAAAACGATATTGTCGGCCTTGAGCGCCTCGAGCGCCTGCAACGCCATTTTTTTGGTCGCCTCGACCTGTAAATCTGTTGTTGTTTCAGTCACCGGAACTCCGATATAGATGATGTGTTTGAATATAGTCCGCCACGCCCGAGGGTAACCATTGGCGTGGAATGGCGCCGGTCTGCAGCGCCGCTCGCACCGCACTTGAGGAGCAATCGATAGCATCGACCTCGAGCGGCAGGATTGCGCCGGTCGATTGCCGTGATAATTGCCCGACGGATTCGATCCGATATTCGGGAAATAGCGTCGGATCGACGCTGACGCCGGGTCGCAGACAAACCACCAGATGCGCCAACTCGAGAATTTCCCGCGGCTGTTTCCAGTCGGCGAAACCGTTAAAGGCGTCGCTACCCAGCAACAACAGCAGTGTCGCGGCGCTGCGGCGACGGATTTCCCGCAAGCTATCGATCGTATACGACGGCCCGTCGCGCTCGATTTCAAGGGTATTGAGGATGAACTCTGGATGCTCGGCCAACACCGATTCGATCATGTCGCAGCGCTGCTGCGCCGTGGCCCGGGGCTGATCGCGATGAACCGGCAAAGCACAGGGCATAAATTGAACCTGTTGCAGCTGCAGGCGCGCAAGCGCCTGAGTCGCAATTTGCAGATGCCCGTTATGGATCGGATCGAAGGTACCTCCAAGAATTCCGATCATTTCATTCGCGGATATTGCCGTCCCCGAATACGACGTATTTTTGTGAAGTCAAACCCTCCAATCCAACCGGACCGCGGGCATGAAGCTTGTCGGTGCTGATACCGATTTCCGCGCCCAAGCCATACTCGAAACCATCGGCAAATCCGGTCGACGCATTGACCATAACCGAACTCGAATCGACACGCCGCAGAAACTCCCGGCTATGGCTGTAGTCCTCGCTGACGATCGCATCGGTATGTTGCGAACCGTATTGATTGATATGCTCGATCGCCTGCTCCAGCCCGTCAACAACGCGAATCGCCAGGATCGGCGCCAGGTATTCGGCATACCAGTCCGCTTCGCTGGCTGCTTTAATACCGCCAGCCTCGTATTCGCGCGCGCGTTCACAACCGCGCAGTTCGATCCCCTGGGCGGACATCAGCCGCACGACTTCCGGCATGACCCGGGGTGCGATTGCCTGCGCCACCAGCAGCGTTTCCATGGCGTTGCAAACGCCATAGCGCCGGGTCTTGGCGTTAACCGCAATAGCGAGCGCCTTTTGCGGATCGGCCTGATCGTCGATGTAAACGTGGCACACGCCATCGAGATGTTTGATCACCGGGATACCCGAATCCCTGGCGATGCGCTCGATCAGGGATTTTCCGCCGCGCGGAATAATGACATCGATACAATCATTCAGCTTCAGCATATGCGCCACCGCGGCGCGCTCGGCGGTATTGACGACCTGCACCGCGGCCGGGGTCAACTGCGCTTGCTGCAGCCCTTGCTGAATACATTGGTAGATGGCCTGGTTGGAGTGCAAAGCCTCCTTACCGCCTCGTAATATACTGGCGTTGCCCGATTTCAGGCACAACGCGGCAGCGTCGACGGTGACGTTGGGCCGCGATTCGTAAATGATACCGATAACGCCTAAGGGTACGCGCATCTTACCGACCTGAATACCCGAGGGGCGATAGCGCAACTCGCTGATCTCACCGACCGGGTCGGCCAGGCTAGCGACCTGCTGCAAACCTTCGATCATCGCATCGATGCGCGCCGGGTTGAGTTCCAGCCGTTCCAGCATAGCCGAGCTGAGCTGGCTTTCGCGGGCGGCCGTCATATCCCTGGTATTTTGCTCCAGGATAAAATCCCGCCGCTGATCGAGCACCGCTGCAATCTGCAGCAAAGCGGCATTTTTTTGTTGCGGTTCGGCATGCGCCAGTTCGGCCGCAGCCGTGCGCGCGGCCTGCCCGAGTTGAGACATATACTGGCCCAATTCGGAACTATGTTCTTGTTGTAACGCTACGCTCATGCCTACTACCGTTTTCGCCGCTAAATGCCGTTACCAGCGACTTGATTTCAAACCAGTCCTGATCCGGAAACTCGCTATCCTGCTGCCCTTTGCCGAGACGGTCTAATGTAGCACAGCTTTGCAGCAAACGCTCAATCTGCGGGGTTCCCAAGCGCGCCATGGCCGACTGGTACAGGCGCTGCTTGTTACGCCAGATTCGTAACTGTTGCCAACTGCGATCACCCAGCGACCCGCCGCGTTCGGCCAGCTTTAGTTGATCCAGTTGTTGCAGCGCGTTTTGCAACGCCCAACGCAACTGCGCGGTGGCGTAACCTTCCGCCTCCAGACTCTTGAGAATTTTCAACGCCCGCCGGGTCTTGCCGGCGAGACAAGCGTCGATCAGCAGGAAATGGCTGTAGCGTGCCGACTGCGCGACCGAGTCTTCGATGGTGGCAAAATCGATGGTTTCACGTTCACCAAATCGAATCGACAATTTCTCAAGTTCCTGATCAGCCGCCAGCAGGTTGCCTTCGGTGCGTTCCGCCAAAAACTGAGCGGATTGGGCTTCGATATTCAAGCCCTTGTCCCGGGCTCGTCGCAGCAACCAGTCGACCAGTTGATTATCGTAGATCGGTTTGAGTTCGATTACCTCGCCCGCCGCCTGTATCGCCTTGCACCAGGCCGTATTGCGAGCCTGCCGATCGAGTGCCGGCACCACGAAAATATAAACGCTGTCGGCGTCCGCGGTTTCGCACAGACTTTGAATCACCTTGCCGCCCTGCTGACCGGGCTTACCGCCGGGCAGGGTTACTATGCGGCACTTTTTTGTGGAAAACAGCGACATCATGTCGCCTTCGTCGAGCAGTTCGCGCCAGTCGAAACCGCTGTCGCTTTGCAAATTCTGGATATCCTCGAAGCCGGCCTCGCGCAGAGCGCGACGGGCCTGGTCCAACCAGTCCCGCAAAAGCAGCGGCTCGGCGCTGGCAAGCAGGTAAACCGGTTTCAAAGCGCGGGTAATCTGTGATCCTTCCATGGCGCGCAATGCTACCACACAACTTGCCGCTCATGCCGAATGCCGGGCCGGATTCATTAGTCGATAGCATTTTCCTGACGTGGTCAAACTTTTTGCTACACCCCAGTTAAGCGGCATGCTTCGTTTCGAGTAGTCGTTTTTCATAATCATTCGGGCTGACATAATTCAGCGTCGAATGTAATCGATATGGGTTATACCAGCTGGATATGTACTGCAGAATAT
>Ga0209428_1000217_pt1 | contig 12084 bp, 4 predicted proteins | sample OlaalgELextract1_2_FD_187377 | JGI IMG/M metagenome (GOLD analysis project Ga0209428, IMG submission 187377) | Olavius algarvensis symbiont microbial communities from Tuscany, Italy - Type G ELBA extract 1 (SPAdes) (version 2) | ecosystem: Host-associated > Annelida > Digestive system >...
CCGATGTCTAACTGCGACATCCGCAAGCCTACTTTTCTGCATCACTCCTTTCTCCGTTAGTATAACAATAATGAATATTTGAGGATAAGTAAACATCCACGATAATTTATTCCTAGAGCCTGTGAGTATACCTAGTATTTGGACTCAGCAAAGGACTAATCTAACAAGAACTTAGCTGTAGCAAACAGATCGCATGTCAGCTGTGCACACAATAAGTTGAGGGCATCTATAGGCCTAAATATTACACTGTGACCTTGAAATGTAGGTTAAGGGTCACTCAAGGTCACTGGAAACGGAACCATTGGATAGATCATACACGACTTACTATTAGTCGAGTTATTTGACGTTGAATGTGGGTTAGAGGTCACAGGTCATTGAAAGTGGTACCATTTGAAAGCTTGGGTAGTTTCCTATTCACTTTCCATAGTAACTATGGCCGTATCTTTAGCCATTTCGGAGATATTCAGCCTCAAAGAATGGCCTGACCTTGAAATCTGGGTTTGGGGTTGTTCAAGGTCATTGAAAATGGCGCAGTTCGATAGACCATGTATGACTTTCTATTAGTCCGCCGTTGTAATTTCAGAAATCTGTTTGATAGCCATAAAACTAGAATGATTGGGCTACCGTGTGGTGAAGAAACTATAACAATATGTTGAGCTGTTTTCATCTATAACCAGCGTGTGACGGACAGACAGAATTGCTATATCAATATCGCGCATCAGTGTGCTGACGCGTGATAAAAAGTGAAGTCACCCATCGTAGCATATAGACTCCATAGGCGCAAATGGGATTAGTTTGTATTGGAACCGATTGTGCAGTATCTAAAGAATAAACCAAACTAACCTGGAAAGCCCAGAATATAAGCTGCTTAAACACCGTGGTGTTGGTGATGATGGTAATAACGTTGTTTGCAATAATACACTGTAGTCACCCTCTCGTTTGGTAATGTCGAGTAGCACAGTGCCACATAATGCTAGTGCCATCTGTTTGTTATTTTCTATTACTGAGGCGAGAGGGCGATTCTCTTTTAAAACAGTCCACTTCTTGTTCTTCTCGTATGCGTGTCATGAACCATAACTGGTCAGCCACGAAACAGCATCTTCATCCGCAGAGTTTAGCCGAGATAAGCAATTCACATAGGCTGCACAGTGAAGGTTTATAATACACCACACAGAAAGCAGTGTATCGTAACAGTCAAGTTAAGGAGTCCCATTAGTCTTTATGCAGTCTCATACTGACCAGAGTGGACTACTGCAACTCAGTGCTGTGCGGTGTCAGCAGCATTAAAGTTAAGCGGCGAGTGCAAGACAGTGCAGCCAGGATCGTTCTCCAGGCTCAAAGACGATCTCATGCCCAGCCATTACTGCATCAGCTGCATTGGTTGCCAGTTCAACACAGAAGCAAGTACTAGGTGGCTGTGTTGACCTTCAAGAGTCGCAGCAGCACCACAGCACCGACATACCTCAGTCGTCTCATCAAAGCTGGAGTCAGTGAACGAACACTTCACTCGTCTGCAGTACCACTACTGGACAAGCCGTTCACCAGGACAGACTTTGCGAGACGACTCAGACGAGCCTTTCGTTGTGCTGCGCCAACAGCCTGGAACTAGTTGCCTAAGAGAATGATCAGCACTGACTCGGTCTGTATTTAAATCTAGGCTTAAGATGTACTTCTTATGCAAGGCTTTTGATAAACACCCACGACTGACCTGCCGCCAGCACCTCTGAAGCCAAGGCCTTAGGCGCTTTATAAATTGAAGTATAATAATATTAATTATTATTATTGGGGTGAGCTGTTTTATTTTGCATCTATACTGTATGTGCAAAGGACTGTTTTGTGTGTTAACACTGGTTACGGGAATAATGCAGTTCCACTCCACTGCTGTTTGTAGGGAAGATGATGAAACAGATGACGTACCAGCAGCAAAACGAAAACGAGACATCAGCAATGTGCCGCCACTTACTGCATTTTTCACTTCAAGAAATACTTCTGATTCGGTTGATGGTGTTAAAAATCCAGTCTTACCACGTCATAGATTCCTTAAGAACTGTGGATTGATGCGAGTGCAAAATCTGTGACTGTGTTGGTTTTGCAGACTGCATCCAGTGACATTAGCGTTTTGTCACATTCTTCATCTCTTGTTTTTATTAGTTCCGCTGCTGCTTGCAGGCAGCGGAGCTTACAATATGGGTGACTGATGTCTGGATGTCCATTGTCCTCAAACTTTTTTCAAATCGCTACTCCTCCTACAGTTTTTGTCCAATTCTTACGACAGTTGGCACATGCACATATGTGCTATGAACCCATACAGAAAAAAACTGTGGAACACATGTTCAAAATTTTGCTTTAAAATTTTTTGGCAATTTTTTCAAACTTTGAGTTACTAAGCCAAACGATGTTCCACACGTTCACACGTAAAACGATTCACCTTATATCTACAATATGTATTTAAAAACTTTTTTGATATGCACTTTCACACGATATACGACATGTAAACAAACGAATGGTAAACAAAGGTATGATTTACGGCAACCTGCAGACTAGAGATGTGCTGTTGTGAAAACTTTGGCAAATTTTTTACATTTCAAATTTGGACTTAGGAACAGCAGCAGCAGCATAGCTCTCTAGGTCAACAGGCCTCCCTCTAGTTACATTTTTCATCTGTGTTCTATTAGTCATGTAGTTTGAAGTTTCTATTGTTTGATATATAAATGTAATTTAAACACAAATGTGCATGATTTCGTCCAAGGATGAACATAGTCATTTTCGAATTTTTCCAATCTTGTGAACATGATGTTAGCAATGTAGACAGCTCTCTGGTATTTTTCTTTTGCTGACATAGACAGTTGTGCCGCAATGTGAATAGATGTAATTGCAGATCACTTAAAATGCAGTAGATCATGTAATGTTTTAGATTATTGTAACATAAACACCAGCACTAAAGCATATGGCCTGGTCTGCAAGTTTCTGGACAGTTGTGATGTGTAGCTGTAATCTGATCTTTTTTCGAACTTTGCCTAATGTCCAAAAACAAGGTTTGCTGTGATATAGTGTTATTTACTGGTTTGTTAGGTGAATGTTAACACTTAACAATAGACAGCAAGGTGGACCATTCAACAGTACCACCTCACATTACACATGTTCGACAAACTCTATTTTAGTGGTGGCAGTGCCAGAACAGTCAAATACTGTGTGAATTCAACATTCCTGGTGTCTGTTAATAAAAAAGCATATAGATACCACAATGTCCCAAAACAGTTCAGGTAGAAAAATTATGAATCTAAAAATATGATTATGCTAAAAAAACTGAAAACCGTCCGTTTTGTATATAGTCTTTGTCTCTGTCTGGTGACAGGTTGTGGTCTGAGTACAGCTTTGTTTACTGCTGTTTAGTTATTGGTACAGTTCATCTGCTGTGCTGCAACATCATTAGCTCTTTGCCATTCAAGACTATTCTGAATGAGCAGCGTACTCTGCACTGTGAAGTTGTTCAAGTATTGACTCAAAATCTGTAAGTGCATCAACAGCAGGTTGTTCCAGTTCCACGGAAGCTTTGACTACCATAGGAGATGAATTTATGAGTACTGATGCAGAGCTGTGAGATGTGTCTCTGTCACTTGTAGCAATCTGTGACAAAGGATGTTCTTCCACTTCCACAATGGTCTGCTGTTTGTCCCCTTCAGTTCCATGTGCATGTAGAAGGTTTTGCAAGAAGGCATCAAGTGCTATATGAATGTTATTGGACTGCAGTACAGGTCTTTCACACAGCTGAAGTGCAGTTTCATTGTAATACTTTAATTCAGGCACATGTGTAACTGCAGAATTCTCACTAAATATAGTTCCATCAGTAGCATATGTTTCCATATCCAAACCATCTGTCTTGTCACTCACACTATTGTTGTCCAAGTGTTCTGTAGTGTCACCAACTCCTTGCATTTTGTTCTGCTTGAATGTGTTTATATCCAGAAAATGCTCATCAGAAACATTGCTTTGCACAGTTTTTTCAACTGAATGGGTAGATGATGAGTACTGATGGGCTTCTGCAGCTAAAGGCATAAGCATATCACTGTTTCTGATATGGTCTACAGAGCGAGCCTGCAGTGGCAAGTTTATGGTTAAAGTTGTATGTTCTGCTGTAGCAACATATTCATCAAGCAAGGGATTGACTTGCATTACATTTGTTGTAGCCGTGGAGTTGTATGCTGCAATATCACCAGAATCTTCACTACAGTCTTTATTCATGCCCACTACGTGACCTACAGCCTTCTGCTGATTAGCAGTGAACCACAGAGCCGGGCTGTGTCTGTCGGGCACATTGCCATTGTTTCTTTCAACAGTATTCTCAAGACAGCTATGACTTTCTTCACAAACTATTTGCTGTTTGCCATCGAAGGACTTTACTCTGTAGCCATTATCCAAAACGGGTGACACATTAGACAACAGATTACCTAATCCAGATTCTTCTATATCACATGTTGCAGCGACATCACACTGAATTTTTCCGGTCAGTTCATGACGTAGATGATACACATCTTGAACAGTGGGGGACACATTGATATTATAAGCCATCTTTTGTTCATCGTTGTTGGTTGGTTCTATCTTCATGTCACTGAAGATATTGTCTTGTAAAGAATTTGATTTATCGGGAACGAGATCATCTGTGAACTCTGCAGTCTCATCTTTCTCATCTATTGGCATTAAGTATGATAACATGAACTCAGACGATCGATGCTTTGGCAGTATTTTGTCTGCACTGCAAATATTATGATCCATATAGTGAGCTAAATCACTTGACGTTACTGGGTCGTTTGCAGTAAGTTTTCTACTGGATGTCAGGCCAGGTGCCTCCAAGTGCTCACTTTCGTTCACATCTTCCAGCATATCATCATCGTTCACATCTTCCAGCATATCATCATCTAGTGACAACTCTTCACTTTCCTCTGGAATGAAACATGTAACAGTTAACGTGAGGTCATCTAATTCAAGTCGCTGCGTTTGAAGAAAGACATCATCAACAGTTAACACTTCCAACTGTTTTTCACTCTGTTCATAAAGGGAAAACAGGGAATCTTCATTTGCATAATGAACGGTGGACAAGGTCCTGTCGTTATTCAGTAATGATAAATCTGGATGATGTTCGACAATACTCTTTTCACTGAACTGAGCATCAATGTGAAAATCCCAATTTACACAAGATGACTGTACAGTATAAGTACTTGCACAGCCATTGTTGTCTTCATGCTCTCCATTCTCTATGTCTTTAAAATTTTTAGTTTCACTAAAGTAACTGTCTATCATCTCTGAAGCACCGCTGGAAACTGCTGTGTCCACCAGTTCAGTCAATTCTCTGTCAGCAGTATCCCTATGAATGGTTTCCAATGATATCAGCGTGTTCACATTTTGCATTTCTGCAACAGGCATAGATACAAGTGCAGCTACTGTGTTGCCTTTCATATTCGTGGGTTCTGAATGTTCATTACTATCACACACTTCCTCTGTAGACGACAACACAAGATCACACTGCAACTTTTCTTGACCAATATCATGTGTTGTATTTATGCACTGTAATGTCTGATTGCTTACAGATGCATGGTCTTGTGCTAACAACAATCTGATACCACTGTCTGATGGCCTTGCTAGTTCTCCATGATTGTCATCTACATCCCAAACATTACAGTTTCTTGCTATTTCAGCGCTGCCTTGTATGACTTCTACACCACTGCCATCTCTGGACATGGTTTTCAGCTGTTCATCATGATGAGTTGTGGATGCAGTCTTATACATTTGTAGATTGTCTATTATCAGCTGTGAGAATTCAAGTTGCTTGTTTTTATCATCATGTGTTCGACTGTCAGTATCACTGCTCAAACTTGTGATAGGTTTCATACTGTCCAAGTAATTATTCATATCAGAAATGGTCTTAGTGCCCTCCCTGCTATCCTCCGTGTCAGTTTTTTCATTGTCAATTGGTATTAGCTCCATATCGTTACTTAATTCCATTCCATCCAAGGAAGCATAAATACCAGCATTTAGGCAGTTGCTGACATTACCCAATCTTGTGATGTTATTTATACTGTTCCAGTAGTCATTCATATCACAAATGGCCTTAATTCCTTGACTGCTGTGTTCTGTGCCAGTTTTTCCTTCATCAACTGGTATAAGCTCCATGTCATCACGTAATTCCATTCCACCTAAGGAAGCATTTAAGCAGTCGTAGTTTTGCTGAAATTCTACCACTGACGAAAATTGTTTGCTTGGATTTTCTGTCTTGTCCAGTAAGCAGCTAAATAATGATAACAGCCGGTCCTGTGCCGTTTGCTCTACATTACTACTGCAATCTGCATCCATTTCAGTACAGTCTAATGTTAATTTGGCACGCTGAGCTCTGCTGTCTACAGGTATGTCAGCAAACCTACTGTTTTCACAATCCAGAGAAGACGACATGTAATGAATGTCAGGATCTTTGACCACATAACTGCCACTCTGCTCAGCATTACTGTTAGGTGAAACAGCTGAAATATGCCACACGAGATCAACTTCTGGCACTTTGTTGGCACTTATGTCAACCTCAGTTGAGCGTCTGTCATGCACAATGGAAGTACAAGTACCAGTGGGACAGCATTCAGCACTAACTGCACCAGGATAACAGATGTCAAGTAGACTCATACTTTCGTTATTGCTTCTTAATGCCAAACCATCTCTACCATTATTTAAAGCAGCACCCTGATCAGCACTCTGAATTTCTGACTCAGCAGGTTGTACTATACTGCAATCAATTTCTTTGATCAACTGTTCGTAAGTGATCGATGGTGTCATATCATCATCATTAATATCAGAACACTGTTTCAGAGCCATGATGACTTCCTGTGTATTAATACTGTCATAACTAACATGATCCTTGCTTGTTTCAGTAAAGGACTGTCTGTCACTGAACAGCTTCGAGCTATTCGGTCCTAAATGATCCTTGAAATCATCATTACTGGAGGATGAAACTGGTGCATAACAAATGTTTACCACAGGAGATGAAGTTCTAAGTACTGATGCAAAGCTGTGAGATGTATCTCTGTCGTTTGTAGCAATCTGTGACAAAGGATGTTCTTCCATTAACACAATGGTCTGCTGTTTGTCCCCTTCAGTTTCATGTGCATGCAGCAGTTTTTGCAAGAAGGCATCAAGTGCTATATGAATGTTATTGGACTGCAATACAGGCTTTTCACACAGCTGAAGTGCAGTTTCATTGTTATACTTTAATTCAGGCATTTCTGTAACTGCAGAATTCTCAGTTAATACAGTTTCATTACTAGAAAATGTTTCCATATCCAAATCAACCGTCTTGTCACTCACATCATTGTTATCATCACACGGGTTGGAGTTCAGACTATCTTTCTGCTGAGTCGCATTATCCGGGACTGATACATCATGTAACAGTCGACCTGGATTGTCTAAAAGTGCAGACTTATCCGTTGGTTCATCTTCCTGGATTTGTTCATCATTGCTGGTAAGTGCGAGTTGTTCACTTGTAGCCGATTCTTGACACACATCTGCTGACTGCAACTTACATAGCTCAGCATCTCCGAGCTCATGGCGATGATCTCTTAATTCATCTTCACTTGTTTCTAATGGCAAAGCACATACATATGAAGATGTTGATGTCTTCTGACATAAAAATCACGATCATGAGTACAAGTAATAAGAACAGTGCAGCATTTGCGAGCAAAGTGCAGCCAAATCATCAATCCAAAAACAATGCTAGAAATCACCTTCAAGGCAGTGCAGTACTGGCAGGCCGTGCAATCCCTTGAGTGATAGAAGTCTGTCCCATTTTTGCACCCCCTAGCTTTTTTCTGATCCGATCAGTAGTTTCGCCACCAGGGGCTATTGAAAATTTGTGGGAAATTGCTCCCGTAGAGGGAAATTGTGCGTATAACTTGGTTGTATATCCCCCGAAAGCGACCAAATTAAGAACATAAAGGCTACCTACAGATGGATACAGATGCTGAGAATTTTTTTTTAAATTATGCAAACGAGTAACCCCTAGGAGGCAAATTTGTGGGCAAAATTCCAAATTTTGATGGTTATTTTGGGTTGTATTCCCACACTACTTAAACACGAAATTTGATATGTGCAGAGCAGTGCCAAATTTCACATTTATTGGTGAAAAATGTGTCGCCCTTGCAAGGTGAAAAACCCATTTTTTCACCGAGTGAACGAAATACTGACATGCTGCCCTGCAGGTAGGCCTGCCGGTAATAACGACACAAATACACGAGCATATTTATTTACTTGGTGGTTAAAAGTAACAACTGGTATAAATGTCTATAATTAATAAAACAGACAGGTTATAAATCATTTTATTGATCATGAAAATACTGAAGTGTAAATAACTAATGCTAATGTAGTTCAGAGAGATATGACTGTTATGTACATTATAGCTTAGTATATGCTTTTAAACTGATCAGAGATATGATAGAAAAACTACCAGTTCTCTCTCATACGGTACATGCTAGACTGTGACGAAGGCTTACACATATAGACACAATTAATAATACCATTTTAACATTATTAATGATTTATCTTATTCATCATCATCATTTACTTTGCTCACATATACCATAGCACAAGAACAAAACATGTCAAAACGACTGAATCGGAGAGAATGCAGCAGTGAAGTTACAACAGTACAACAACGATAATATTACCATTGCATGAGGTACTTTCACCAGAAGTGCAAGCTACATCTCCTTGAAATTGCGGTGTTTTTTGCATATCTAGAAAAAACAACACACTGTTGTTCAGCCCCAACTGCAAAAGTGGGCATTTTATATACGCAATGGCGATGTCCTGTTTGTCTGTTTGTTCGTTCATCTGTCACCTGAAACGCATATTTGTTGGGCAGTGGCCAGCAGTACTGGCAACCGTGATTGGCCACAGCACTGCTGAGCCAGTCAGGCCGACATACTGATGGGACTGCGGCATTATCACGTCGGCCGTTCAGGCCACATGGACTTCTTTGATGTGAAACGCAGTTAACTTTAAACTCTGCAACAGAATCTAGAACAGGAGTACCTCTACAGTCCATTCGTCTGATATCATTTCCACATGCTCCCCACTATAACTAAATTATATATTATGACTGCACTACATATTGTTAAATAATACTATAAATACATTATGAATAAACAATTAGTTTGTACCTGGGTACATAATATCTAACAATTGTTTTGCAGTAGCTTAACAGCATCAATACTTAATGTGCTAGATGTCTGATTAATTGTTAATTTTATCACACACAAAGACAATGTTTCATCTAAAATATCTTACAACTACAAACTCACATGGTGCTAACTGTAGTTCTACCAGCGTTCGCCAATCAATATCTGACTCGAGAGCAATGGCAAAGCATTCATAGAAACAACATGGACTGTTGCTGAGTGCCAACTTAGCAAGTTTATTGAGCACCTTCTGCAGTCCAGCTGGCACTGGGTTCTTTCTCCTAACAATACCATCAACTTTCTCCGACATTGTTAATCCAGATGTCTCCTAACAAAAACACAGAACCAGCATAAAAGTGTGAGGGACAACTGACATAGTGCTTCTATACATCAATGGTTTGCAACACAAGTACTATGTCCACAAAACTTGTTTTCGAGAAAAGTGCAAAGATACAAATGTTGTATGTCCCATTACGTGGACATACCACATTTGTGCTTTCGACACCGGCACTTACTTGTGACTATTATTGACAAAATCATGATATTTTGCAATGATGTAAACAAAGCAAGCACTTCCATCGAATTACTGGCAACAAATATTATGCATTACTTTGTCATGAAGAAGTAACATAGACCTAGGAATCAAGTCAATGGCTGGACTTAAAACCGTCGCCAATAAGTGGAATCTACGTAACGCCTCTGCGCATCCATTCAATTGTAATGAACTTCGTCAATAGTCATTTTTCTTCGTTTCTATAGTGAACTAAATTTTCACATTTTGCCCAGAGATGGTAAAATCAACCCAGTATCAAAGTCTCAATTTCGACCATCAATATATATTTTATGCACTTGTCCATATGTTCACAAAAAATAGACAAAGACATAGCAAATCACATCACACTTAACTGACAATAGACCTATGTGATCCATTGCAAACTGCAGTCTTATTCATCGTCAAAATGTCTGTCCATCATTCACAGTCTGGCACAGTGTCAAAATGGAAATAGGTATCATTATGTTGTCAAACCAGGCCTGTAGCCAGAAAAAAATACCAGTGGGGGCTCTGCCCCCAGACATGGATGCACTGAACCGTCACTCCCTGCCACATTGTGGGCCCGGGGTATTACCTCTGGAAAAATTTTGAAATTTTGTGCACAAAATCATGCAATTTTGTGCATTCTTGCAGTTCAAAGACTTGTGCATTATACACCTGCACAGGCGCAATTTTTGTACACTAAACTGTAGGTAGTTCGGATTTCGACGTTAGCATCATACTAAAGGTTTCACCTGATAACTTATAGTCAAGAGGTGAAATATTTAGTATTATGCGAACACCCAACACATCGTGGCAATCAAAATTTATGTAATGCGGTATCATTGGGTTATGCTTATCCTCAGTATCCTACCAGGAACTGTCCAAATGACAATAGTGACTCAATATCACCACACCAGTCACCATCTTCGGTGGGTGGCTCAAACCTTTGGTGGTGGGGGGGGCTCAAGCCCATCAGCCCCCCTCCCACTGGCTACAGGGCCGGTCAAGGGGGTAGCAAACTTATGACGTGGTCCATCTTAATGGGCCATCAAATGCATGTGGGGTATGAAAAAACTACGATTTTCGACGAATCTCTTGCCTTGTCTTGGACACGATACAAGATGCTCGGTGATATTTTCCGTCCACCTGGATGGAAAATAGTGCTGGGAAAATATAATTGTCCGTCCACGTCCGTCAGTGTGTATTGACGCTATTTTCTGTCCATGAGGGACGGACAGTAAACATCATCCTATGCTATTTTCCGTCCATAGGCTATGTAACATTCACCAGAGGGTGCAAACAGTATGCACATTACAAAACACACGAAAAAAGATGTGAACTTAACAATAACTTTAGCGTAGGGCCAAGGGACTGCGGGTGGGCGCTAAAGTCGCTAACACTAAAAATAATATGTTGTTATAATTAGAATTATAATTTCTATTCTGGGAGGGGCGAGCCCCCTTCCCAGACCCCACTCCCCCACAGTTTTCAACGCTATAACTGCCACTAACCCTTACTCCTACTGTGGATAGAAAATAGTGGTGGGAGAATATAATTGTCCATCTGAAAAAAAATTACACAATTATAAATTATGTATTATTATAATTAGAATTATTTTTATTCTGGGGAGCCTCCTCCCCAGAGTCCAGACCTCTCCTCCAAGGTGTGGTTTTTGGCGCTATAACTGCCACTAACCCTTACTCCTGCAGTGGACGGAAAATAGTGCTGAGAGAATATAATTGTCCGTCCGCATGGACAGAAAATATCATCTATGATACAAGATCGTGCCATAGTTACTATGGAATATCAGCAGTAACTCACGTGCAATCTATCGAATGATGTCGTTTCCAGTGACCTTGAATGACCCAGATTTCAACCAGGACTGTTTGACATAGCTTTAAAAAACCTAGCTTTTTTAGATTTTTTATAAAACTAAAAAGTCGAATTTAGGTTTTTTAGGTTCTTTAAAAAATTAAAACCTAATGTCCGATTTAAGTTTTTAAGCTTTTTTTCACTTACTATGCAACTAATTTAATAGAAATGTTATCCAACTTACTTTCCAATTAATATGAATTGCATTTTTTTGCGTTTACATGGCCGAATCCTTGCAGTCAGCTCTTCTATGGTCATACATATATACTTGTCTGTGGCACAGTGTAAATAAATGTAAGAGGGCCCAAATCACTTATTTTTACTATTAGAATTACTAATATCATCGTTACACATCGTAACGCTCGCTAGCATAAGCTACGGCTAAGTTGCCGATACCATTTTCATAACACCAAAACATTAGCTACACCAAAATTATATTGTAACCTTTTCATACTTACTTTCGCA
>Ga0209428_1000218_pt1 | contig 12049 bp, 5 predicted proteins | sample OlaalgELextract1_2_FD_187377 | JGI IMG/M metagenome (GOLD analysis project Ga0209428, IMG submission 187377) | Olavius algarvensis symbiont microbial communities from Tuscany, Italy - Type G ELBA extract 1 (SPAdes) (version 2) | ecosystem: Host-associated > Annelida > Digestive system >...
ATTGGATCTAAGTCAGTAAGATCCTCCGTTGTTAACTCAATAGCATTGAGTTGCTGCCGCTGAGCCGAAGCCCGCTCCTGTCCCAAAACTCCTGACGGCGGCAAGGACCGACCGCTCTCCCCCACCACCGCTGGTCGAGTTTCAACAGTCGCCTCAGCTGGTGGGTCCTCCCGCGCGTCCCCAACAGCCTGATCAACATCCTCTTGACTCGACTCCGAATCTTCACCTTTTGTTTCACTAGATGACGTCTCGGACAGGCACAGCTTCTCAGACAACCTTACGGAGGGCAGTGTTTCGCGTAATTGCTCATTGAAAGATTTCTGCATGCGACATGCCATCTCCACCATAGCACGGACAACGTCCATGGGTACTCCAGGCTGAAAGTTCTGAGCGCTGCATACCAACGTACTCAGTGGGAGATTGTATGCCATTAGATTATGAATGTGGACGGCCAATTTCTTCACTGCCGTGTGATTATCAGTCGATTGATCGCGCTGACGTTCCGCGGTTGACTCGCGGGTCGACGGTACCGATGACGTTTTCCCATCTCTCGTCAACGTCCGGTCCTCGCCAGCAGGTAGAGACGACTCTGACGATTTCATATGTCGTTTGCTCCTAGGCGGACCTTTATGAATCTCGTCACTTTGCCTTCGCTCATGAGCTTTAATATGACGAGCAAAATCCTTGTATCTAATCATCTTCTGACACCTGTCGCACTGTCTTGGAGGTTTCGGTGGCATCTGCTCGTTGTTGAAGTCAATCTGCAACGCAGATACACACAGATTATCAATTCCTGTTGCCATGATCACATCACTGCATGTAGTACAAAACTCGTCGTGACACATGTTGATACAACGAGGCTAGACTCCAAGTCGCTCCTAGCCTCAATACGAGGGCAATACATTGATCCCAGCACCATGCGAATCCTCATTTCCTATCTTTACCGAATTAAAATATTGACGTTCACAGACGTCGTATTCTGTCAGACAGCGTTGTTCACATTGCAAGGCCAACGCCGCCACAACAATTTCGCTTCAGTCAACGGACACTAGCCGCTGGGACTTCAGTTCCGTCAACCTCTCAATCGAATTTTGAAGATGCCTGGCGACATCCGATATCCAAAAGATTTCTTCCTTGGGTGATAACGCTCCAACGTCAATCACCATGGATAAGTGATCTGAGCTCGATGCAGGTCCATGACGGATTCTCAACACTCACTCAGATCAGCAGGAGTCGACTTCCTGCCAATAAGGCTAAAACAGGCTGTTGTCCGTTTCGCCGTAGCCGACTACAATCAGACCACGCGGAACAATCAGACACTGGAATCTGCAGACTCTCTTGGACAGAACGAACTGGAGTTCACATCTTTTTATACGATGTACCGAAACAGACGTTCTTCCAATCTCCTACGACCTCAAACAGAAAACCACGGATAACCGTCTTATACGGCTTGCTGGGATTCGTTCTTCGGCTACTTTCAAATGTCACGGGTGACGTTGCGATGATTTTCCGATACAGACAACATTTGTCAATACTCTATTTACACTTCCAGCAACTGCGATCGTATGGTAAAAGCTCAGGTAAGGGGAAGGAGGGCTTCGTATTCCTCCAGCGGGTACCTTATCCGCTGCCTGTACCCCGATCAAGGTTCTACATTCAAAGATGGTAGTCCAGAAAACGCACAGGCAACTGCCGTCGACGTGGCGTCTTCCTCACTGCTGATGAGTCCTCCTCATAAGAGTCAAAAATGACTTCTGGCATCTTCTGCGACACAGTCCGTCTTTGCCTGGGTTTAGTCGAAGATTCAGAAGCTGACTTCTCTGGCTCAGGCGAATTTGTACTTGTCGGGCTCGTCGGTTGGACTACATCAGTTTCAGCCTGCAGCCACGACTTTGGCGTCTGTCCATAACACTGTTTAAGCTTGTCTTGATGCACCACTTGAGGACGTGATTGCTTCGTGCGCTGGATGACGTAGTCTGATGGTGCTATGATTCGGACAATGAGAAATGGGCCATCGTAATTCTTACTCCATTTTGGCGATCGCTGGGTGTATCGTCGTGGGTAGTAGTACCAGACCCAATCTCCAACATTAAACTTGACCTCTTTGACTTTGACATCATAGTCATCCTTCCGGCGCTCCGCTGCAGCACGTAGATGATCTCTAGCCAATGCATACGACTGACGATGACGTGCTTGAATTCTCTTGACATACTCATCATGACTGTCATGATGCTCTTCTTCTGAGACGATGCCTCCAAGCACTAAATCAATTGGAGCTCGATTTTCTTTGCCAAAGACTAATGCATTTGGAGAAAAGCCTGTTGCGGAGTGCTTGGCTGCTCTGTAAGCTGCCATGACGGATGGTAAACAGTCATCCCAGTCTTTTTGGTTTGCTTGAACAACTTTTGCCAACATTGAATTTAAGGTCCGGTGGAACCTTTCTACGCAGCCGTTGGTTGTAGGCTTGTATGGCGATGTTCGGATCTTCTCGATGCCCAAGCGTTTGCAGAGCTCATGGAATAATTCTGATTGGAACTCGGCACCTTGATCACTGAGACAACGTTTCGGACATCCAAAGCGACAGATGAACTGGTCCAAGAGAACTTTGGCGACAACAGGAGCCTTATGTGTCCGGACTGGGAAAGCCTCACTCCATTTTGAGAACAAGTCCGTAACAGTGATGATATATTCATTGCCTCTCATAGACTTGGGATGTTTTCCCGTAATATCTATTGCAATGATCTCAAACGGCTCTCCTCCTGAAAAGGGCTGTAACAACGTTTGTCGAGGTGCTTTGCCGCGATGGTATGTCACACACTCCTTGCAGCTCTTCACTTCAGACGCAACTTGGTTTCTCCAGTTGGGCCAGTAAGCTCTCTGCCTTACTTGTTCTTCTGTTTTTGTCCGGCCCAGATGTCCACCAGTCATGCCCGTGTGAGCTAGTTGGATGACTTCGGTTCTGTATTCTCTGGGCATCACAATCTGCAGATGGTCTGTGGCTTCCTGGAGTGAAGTCCATCTCCGATAAAGTATCCCACGCACAATGGTAAGACGTTCCCACTCATGCCAAAGAGTTTTCACTTCAGCAGATTGTAGCTCCACAACTCTCCATTCCGGTTTTGTCACATTGGTCGACAGAAGTTGAACAATGAATCCAATGTCCATATCACGCTTCTGGGCGGCGGAAATCTCCTCTCCTGTCCACTTCAAAACTCCTTGTTCAGACGCAGGCGGATTTCGGTGTTCTTCATCCTCTGGGACTGTAACTTCCTTATCTCTAGACGAAACAGACGGGGACGACGATCTGGACTGATCGGCGGATCCGTCTTTTTCGGAATTAAGATGTTGCTCCGGGGTTAAATTGTCGGTGTCAGTCAGTAACTGCACAGTCCTGACATTGATGTCTTCTTCAGAGCAAGGATGACAGGCTGTACACGACGGTCGGTTCAGGCACGGATGACGAGACACCGAGTCAGCATTCAAATGGCTTTTGCCTTTTCTATGCTCCACTTGGTAGTCGTACTCCCCAAGCTGTTCCAACCACCGAGCGTTCTGGCCAACTGGATCGGGCATTCGCTTGAGCCAAGACAATGGTGCATGGTCTGTCCGGATGGTGAATGGTTTGCTTAGCAAATACTGACGGAAGTACTTGACAAAATAGACGATGGCCAAAAGCTCCTTACGTGTGACACAGTAATTCCGCTCGTTCTTGTTGAGGGTACGTCCGGCAAATGCCACAATCCGCTCTTTGCCATCTTTAATCACAGACAACACGGCACCAATGCTGACATCACAGGCATCAGTGTCGAGAATGAACGTATCCTCTTCGCCTGGCAGGACCAAGATAGGCGGTGACAACAGCACTTGCTTGAGCTGGTCAAAAGCCTGTTTACATTCTTCTGTCCAGATAAAGGATCGGTTTTTCTTCAACAGCTGATTCAGTGGTGCAGCGATGCGCGAATAACTTTCCACGAACTTCCTGTAGTATCCGGTAAGCCCAAGGAAACCTCGTAGCTCTTTGACGTTTTTGGGCTCCGGCCATTCTTGCACGAGCCTTATCTTCTCTGGATCCGTTGCAACTCCTTCTTTGTTAACAACATGTCCCAAGAAGGTGATCTCTGTCTGCATCAGCCAACATTTGCTAGGCTTCAGCTTGAGGTTTGCAGACTGAAATCGCTTGAAAACCTGCTCAAGACGAACTAGATGTTCCTCTGGTGTTCGGGCAAACACTACCACGTCATCGAGGTACGTAAGACATATGTTGAGGTTCAAACCAGACAACACCAGGTCCATCAGTCTCTGGAATGTGGCGACGGCGTTGCACAGACCGAAGGGCATAGTTCGGAATTTGTACATTCCTCTCCTGGTGATGAAGGCTGTCTTATCGGAGTCTTCCTCCTTCAATGAACATTGGTGATAACCGCAGCGCAAGTCAATCGAGCTAAACCAGCAGCTTCCGTTCAGAGCCTCGATACAGTCATCCTGTCGTGGCACGGGATATGCATCCTTCTTGGTCAACTCGTTGAGTTGGCGATAATCGACACAACAACGGTACGTTCCGTCCTTTTTCTTCACCAGTACTATGTTACTGGCCCACTCAGAACTTGCTGGTTCGATGACGCCTTGTTGCAGCATGTCGCCCAGGTGCTTATCTATGGCCCGTTGCTGGATTGGAGCATACCGCCGAAGAGGCTGACGAAACGGTTTACTATCACCGACGTCAATATTGTGTTCGACCAAATTTGTCCAGCCGAGATCCAATTCATCTCTGGAGAATACAGCGGAGTATTTGTCCAACAGCTGTCTCAATTGTTGCTTGAACGGGTCCGGCGTTGTGGTGTCAACCCTTGACATCATTTCTTCAATAACATCGACTGTCTCTGGTGAAACTGAATTGGTAACATCGACACCATTACTGACCACTTCGTTAGTAGAATTCATCACTACAGGCTCAACGGGTTCTAAATCACTGAGGACGGTGTTTCGAGTCACACTCACTGGACTGTTCGTAACATTCAATAGCCTGACTGGTAAGTCGGTGGCACGGTTGGGTAGAAGTGTCCTAGCAACTAGCAACCCAGCTTTGACTTCAGCTGGTTGTGTACTCCAAGTTTTCGGGGTCGACTCAGCCTCCGAAGACACCTCACCGAAAACCACAGCAGTCTTGACGTCGAGTTCAGAGAGTGGGGGAACGATAACTTCCTCGCTGAGAATAACTCGCCGGGACCAACATCGTTCCATATTTCTCGTCTCCAGCTTGAAATGTTGGCCTGCCACGACCACTTCTCCATCTACAAAGTTCCAGTGAACACGGTTGTTTTTCAACCAATCGAACCCGAGCATCACTTCGCGGATGTGATCGGAGACAAGACCGCTGATTCCTACAGGGATGTCGCCAATCTGACCTTGGACAGTGGCCCAGCCCTTAATTGGAATGCGAGTTCCGTTCGCTGCCAAAACGCTCTGTGACGTTTTCTGTAGCTGCTGTTTTTCAACAATCCTAGACGGAATCAGACTAATGTCGCTCCCGGTGTCGAGGAGACATTGTTGCCGTTTCCCTCTGATACGCAGTCGCAGGTAAACCTTGGATGCACTTGGATTGTTCGGTTCTACCATCCTCGTTTGCGCTGGCACATTGTCTGCCCTGGGCACATCTTGTCCTTGTCGCTCAGGCAATTGGTTCTGCCTGCACCTCTGATCCAATGGGGGATTTCTTTGATATGGACAAGTTCGCGCGAAATGACCGATTCCACCACATGAGAAACACCGTAATGACGGCGATTGCATAGCTGACATTGGTGGGGCAGGCTGTTGCTGCTGCTGAGTCATCGGCTGAAAATCTCCATACTGACAGGTCCCAACAAACTCGGATGAAGGACGTGGTGAAGGAATCACCGGCATCTGTTCAGCAGGTGCAGATAGACGTTGTCTCGGCAAAGATTGTAACGAAACTTGTTTTAATTGTCTCTGGACAACCTTCGTTATCTGAGCCTCCAGCGATTCAGAATCATTCTTATGACCATTACTATTAGCCTGCTTTCTGCCATCGTCCCTCCTGCCTTTCGGGGGTTGTCCTTCAACTTGGACTTCTTTGACAGAGGTGACTTGTCTTGCTTGCCTTGGTTTCGGGTCTTCTTTCCTTTTCATAGAAGTTTGGTAAAGCGTCTCGAGGCGCATTGCAACTCTTAGTGCCTCTTCCAAGGTTCTGGGATCCTTCTCCCTGACCTTCATTTCTAACGCACGACAATTCAATGCTTCAATGAATGCTTCTCTTGCCAAGACATTTCTAGTCGTTGGATCTGTCGAGGGATAGGCGAGGTAAGTCAGCCGTTCCACATCTTGTGAAAGTTCTTGAATTGACTCCGATTCGTGACGCCTTCGAGCCTTTAACTCACAGAGAAACAATTGCTGCTGCTCCTCACTGCCAAATCGGCGCTTCAACCGAGTTATTATATCCTCGTAAACCGGTCTGTCCAAGGTCCACAAAAGCAGTTCTGCTTTGCCGGTAAGGAGATTGCGGAGATGAGCGGTTTTATCCGCTTTGTTCCATCCATTATACTCGGCTGCCGTCTCAAATTTTGCCAAGAAGGCCTCAATCGGCGTACTACCATCATACTGAGAAAGTTGAATCATCTTGCGTTTATTCCGCTCATGGGATAATTGATGACTCCTTCTAGATTCGGAATCGAAATCGACAGATTCTTCACGACGACGACGAAGCTTCGAATCGTCTTTGTAAGAGATACGGGCTCTAGGTGGCCGGGGTGAATCTTCACACTGTCTACGTGGTGACGTATTACTTGCTTCAGAAAATTTCAATGCACCGTGACGATGCTTTCTACTTTCTCCCTTTTGCAGATTCTTTGTTGGTCGTCTTGAAGAGCGGCTAGTCTGTGGCGTTTCGCTATCGGAATCATCAGACACGATATGACGTCCTATCCCGCGCTTGGTACATCGACGTCTGTGGTCTCCCGAGGACTGGCCAGAATTGTCATCGTCTGAACTGTGATGTACTTCACTCGTCTTCGTTGAAACTTTATTTCGGGTCTTGGCCGACTTCCTTTTCCTTTGTGACTGTTGATTGGAATCAGAATTATCGGTTTCATCCGAAGCAGACGTCAGTGTAGCGTTGACCGTTTCGAAGTTGACACTCAGGCCTCCATCAGTCGGAGCTGTTGTCCCTCCAGATGGTATAAGTGGAGATGGTGCATTTCGCAGACACGATTTAGCTGTCGTCAAGACGATTGGTGCAGCCGCGCGATCTTCCCGGGTGGCTGGGGGCGACTTGACAACCATCGGATCCTGCAACTCAGCGGGACGTTGCCCAAGTGACTGAAGTAGGTTGGCGATCAAGTTAGTCTGTTCTGAATTTTGCGTTGCTAAAATCTTCTGAATTTCAGCATTTTGGACAGAGACAACTTCTCTCAGTTGCTCTGACACAGCCTGTCGCATCTGAGACACCTGTGCAATTAAAGTTTGGTTCGTCAGTGCTGACTGCCTGGTGACAGCAATAGCTATTGCCTCATCTGTTCGCGTAGAGTTATCCGCCAAGGCTCTCTCCATAGCTTCATTTGTCCGGGCAGATTGAACTTCTATGGCCTTGTCAATGGCCTCATACATCCGCATACTGGCTGAATCGATTTTGTCAGTGATTTCCTGCCAAGTAGGCAATGGTAGATTGTCCACACGAGAAGAGTGCAGCTGTTGCCGTCGGGGATAGAAACTAATCTCATCATCCGAATCCAGGAGCTCTGCGTCCTCCAAGCCCGCAGCGCACGCAATCTGCTGCTCCATTTCCTTCGCCGAAGCGGACGAGGACTGACGCTGAACATTCTGGACATTAGTTGAGACTTCTGACGCCTGCAATGCCCCACGTTGGGCGCCATTTGTGACGGACGCGATTCGGCGTTGGGGATGTAGACGGGGTGGATGCGCGCCAGCAACGCGCGCCTCGTCGCGTCCTGTGTCGACTGCCATCATGTCGTCAGCTTGGTCCCAGTCGCGGCTAAGATGCTGAGCGCGGTAGGCGTCGACATCTTCCACCACTTCTAAGGACGCTTCTAGAGGACACTTAGCAGGACTTCTCGGGGCTGCAGGTCCCAGCTCCGGAGAGCTGGCAACGGTTGCTGGTGACCGCTGCGGTGCGTTAGTAGTGGCCTGTTGAACCTCACCTGTTGTCTCTAAATTCGCTTCAAGATGGGTGATTTCCATGGAATCACTAGGTTCCACGCTGCAGAGGTCATCCTCACGATGAACTTCAGCAACGGTAGTTGTAGTCTGGCGGCGTGTAGCCTTGCTCTTCCTTAGCTTCCTTGTTCCCATTATCAGACTACCGAGTAGAGCGGACTCTCAATAGAGCGGACTATCGATAGAGCGGACTCCCGTAGAGCGGACTCACGATAGTGCAGACTCTTAGTAGAGCGGACTCTCGATAGAGCGGACTCTCAGTACAGCAGACTCTCAATAGAGCAGACTCGTAGTAGAGCAGACTCTCGGTAGAGCGGACTCTCAATAGAGCGGACTATCGATAGAGCGGACTCCCGTAGAGCAGACTCTCAGTGGAGCAGACTCTCGATAGAGCAGACTGTCAGTAGAGCGGACTCTCGATAGAGCGGACTCTCGGTACAGCAGACTCTCAATAGAGCATACTCTCGGTAGAGCGGACTCACGATAGAGCGGACTCTCAATACAGCAGACTCGTAGTAGAGCAGACTCACAGTAGAGCTGACTCTCAATAGAGCAGACTCGTAGTAGAGCAGACTCTCGGTAGAGCGGACTGTCAATAGAGCAGACTCGCAGTAGAGCGGACTCTCGATACAGCGGACTCTCAATAGAGCAGACTCGTAGTAGAGCAGACTCACAGTAGAGCAGACTCTCAGTAGAGCGGACTGTCAATAGAGCAGACTCGCAGTAGAGCAGACTCTCGGTAGAGCAGACTCTCAATAGAGCGGACTCCCGTAGTGCAGACTCTCAGTGGAGCAGACTCTCAGTAGAATAAATTCCCCGTTTTTGGTGAATTATCATATTACCCTAAATTCTAGTAATTATCTGTGGTGCAGTGTGAGGTGATAACTGCTATTGACAACAGAAGTCAAATTACTGAGATTTTCAAGATTTTAATAACACATTAATTCAACCAATTCCAAATGTTTATAGGCAACATCAGTCAAACTGTGGATCAGTTATATCTCAGCGAAATAACCATATGAACTATCGCTTTCTAGACTGCGACTCTACACCATAACCATTCAGATTCTTACTACAAACAAAGGCTTTTACAACAAATACATTTCCGATTGACTAAATGCATCAACAAACCATGTGCCAACACAGAAAGAAATCGTTTCTTCTCGTCCGTCTGCTTTCACACTCTCGACCACGTAAAAAGGCAACAGCGAAGAGCGAAGAGCGAAGAGCGAAGAGCGAAGAGGCACGCCTATCGGCCGAAACAGCTTAAATACTCGGCGCGAATTAGTGCCGTGTGCATCTCCAGGTTTGTCCTATGGGCTATCATTGGCTACAGGATTGCATCAACGCCAGGGATTGGATGGGTTCGAAAACTACCTGCCGAGATAATACGGCACCAAATAAATTCTAATTAAACAGTTTGTACGAAAGCGTATTACAACTACGTTCCACACATATCCAGAAACATAAAACTACAACGTTATACCTGAAAACACGAAACTCCAGTAGGGGCTGGTTATATTGTGTGCACCACGGTAACTCCTTGCTTTAACGTCTGCAGCGTATTTAATGGCCGAACTACAGTGAATTATTACTTTTGATACCGATACGCTAGAAACATGGAATTAATGACCGATCGTCGACAGAAACGCAAGGAAACATTATCTGGGGTCTATTTGGTGAAAACTAATACGTACCTTAAGAAATTTAATCGGAAAGATTGTTGTTTACAATGTAAACCAAAAATAGAACCGGCTTTAGTGATGCTTCAACCGTAATATTTTATATTACGAAATTACATAACGTGGCAAAATGATGGTATGGTGAAAACACAGGTATTTCAGAGCATAAAAACAAGGGAGGACTGGAGACTAAGCCAGGCCTACCGCCGCTACACGATCGGCGGACCGTCTGCTCGGCTCCTGACGAGCCTCGGAATTCTCACACATGGCTTCATGGGTGACAAACATTACACCGCTTATCAGCTGCCATTAAACACGTGTCATTTATGTGTAATTAAATTCGCAACAGTTATATAAAAACAATAGAATGATAGTTCAAAGGCATGGCAACAGCATGCAGCTAGCTTCCACATACCTTAACACAATGGGATCTAACGATCATCATCAAGTAAAGAACACTGTAACCAACAACACATATACACGACTACGGTTCAGGAAGGTTTTACTAGCAAAGCGAATGGGGGGTTCTAAGTAATGATTCCGCTTTTTGGGCAAAGCGGGGTAACTATATCTAATCGTACCACGGAGAAATGGCCACAGGTCTAGGACAGTGGAGGGCAGAGGCTATAGTCGCACGTAAGACTACTGCACGGTAGACTGGCCTTCCGACATCTTTCTGAGAGTTTCAGTGAGCAACAATCTCCAAAGCACCCTGCTGCAAGATACAGCTGGAGTTAAACTTACCCTCACTCGGGCAACGTTAAGGGTAACCACAAGTCTCAGGACACAACACGTAAGTAATTGAGAACTACGTTGACTACAAGTTAACAATGGTTACGGCGACATACTACATGGTACGAAGAAAAGCACCAATGTTCTTATTACAACTACAAAATGACTGAAAATTATAACCGTGGAATTCCCATTTCAGGACCCTGCTAAACATTCAGGCAAATCAATCCGTCACAAAAAAAACTCCACATTCATACAACAAAAACGAACACATTAACACTATGCAGTTAGGGCAATGGAAATTTAAGTAGGCGCCAATTGTGAACTTAGATTTTTTTTGTACCTACAATAACAGTCGTATCGCAGTATGACAGAAACACATTTTAGGAACATCTTTCGCCAAATGAATCATATGTGTCATCACACACTTTAGGGTAATGCGGAAAACGCGCCTTTTAAAAGCTCTGGTTACTTAGTGTAACCTCAATTAATTTGCCAAAATTGGGCCAACAATGCAGAAACATTGCACATGACATAAATGCAATAACGTCGTAATACAGTTTGTAAAAGTGTCCACATCGCCACCTAATCTAATTCGCGGTTGTTCCACGACAGTTAAATACAGTTATTATCAGTTCTTGAACAGTTCACCGACAAGCTTAGTTAACTCAACTTGGACTGGGTAACTTCGGGTTTGTGACCTAACTCATCTTCTATAAGGAGAGAAGTCGATGATAACGGTTCTTCTTCCCGGAATATCAGTTGTTTTCTACTGGTCATGTTTGACCAGGATTTCACGCCAGACACTCAGCAGACGTTCAAACTCTTCATGTTTATTACGGGCTGATTGTTCTCCTCCATGATGATAGGACCTGCTGCGTTCGTATCCTCGACGGTCTCTGTTTGGATGGTGCCGGTCACGAAAGCTATCATCTCGTGGATGACAGCGCTCAGGCGAACGAGCGGTCGATCCTCGCGGACTACGTGACTTCCCAGACCGACGTTCACAAGAAGGATCCTGCGGACGACTGGGGTGTTTCTCGGCAGATCTCTCTCTGCGTAAGCCAGTGTGTTTCATGACAGTTGTAGCAGTCGATGGCCGATCAAGATTGGCTCGACCAGAGGTGTGTGGAATTGACACGGTTGATTTCACAGGAGCATTCACCTTTCTGCGATGTTCTGCATCTCTGGGCGACAGGTTTGCCGGTGGCGGCTTTGACACTGATGTCTCGACGCGTCTGTGGTTGGATTTGGTTGGCGGTCTCTCTATCGGATCTAAGTCAGTAAGATCCTCCGTTGTTAACTCAATAGCATTGAGTTGTTGCCGCTGAGCCGAAGCCCGCTCCTGTCCCAAAACTCCTGACGGCGGCAAGGACCGACCGCTCTCCCCCACCACCGCTGGTCGAGTTTCAACAGTCGCCTCAGCTGGTGGGTCCTCCCGCGCGTCC
>Ga0209428_1000220_pt1 | contig 12013 bp, 10 predicted proteins | sample OlaalgELextract1_2_FD_187377 | JGI IMG/M metagenome (GOLD analysis project Ga0209428, IMG submission 187377) | Olavius algarvensis symbiont microbial communities from Tuscany, Italy - Type G ELBA extract 1 (SPAdes) (version 2) | ecosystem: Host-associated > Annelida > Digestive system >...
AAATCGACTCTATTCCAGCGACCCAGACTCGAATTCGAAGTACTTAAACGACGACGAAAATGGAAATCCGATTTCCAAATACATCAAGCACAGTTGGCATTATGATTTATTCCGGACAGCAGTGCGCGCAAGCGGGAATGACAGACGACGCGCGAATGACGGTTGATACGCGGCGGCAGATGATAGTCGGGGACGACCGGTTATGGATTGTCAGTGTAGCAGGGTGAAAAGCTTGCGGCGGTATTTCTGTACGCTGGGGTGTTCGCCGCCGAGCAAGTCGAACAATTCAAGCAAGCCCTTGCGTCCGGCGTCATCTTCAAAGCCGCGATCGCTACGCATGACTTGCAGCAGACACTCCATCGCATTTTCGTAATCGCCCTGGGTGCTCAGGCGGCGGCTTTTTTGCAGCATCGCTTCGAGATCCTGCGGGTTGGCCGCGAGCCGTTGTTCGATTTCATCCAGCGACGGTAAATCGGCGAGCTGCGCCGCCAGCTTGATCTCGGCGCGCAGCTTGATCGCCGCATCCAGCTTGTTGCCGTCTTCGTCGAGATTATCAAGCAGCGCCAGCGCACTCTCGCTGTCGCCCTGCGCGTTTACCATTTGTGCGATGGTGACTTTGAGTTCGGCATTGTCGGGATCTTTGGCCAGTGCCTGATTCAGCATTTCCAGCGCTGCTTCGGTTTGACCCTGCTGGTAAGCCGACATCGCCGCCTGCATTAACTGGTCCGTCTCGGAAACAATGTGTTTGTCCAGCATTGCCCGAATTTCGGATTCCGGCAGCGCGCCCATGCGTTCATCGACCAGCTGGCCCTGGTAAAAAAGTTTCATCGTCGGCAGGCTCTTAATGCCGAAATGCGCTGCCAGTTCCTGCTCCGCGTCGGCATTTACCTTGGCCAGTTCGAATTTGCCGCCGTACTCCTCGGCGAGCTTGGTGAGCATCGGCATAATGGTTTGGCATGGTTGGCACCAGTCGGCCCAGAAATCAACCAGTACGGGCTTGGCCATCGATTTTTCCAGCACCAGTTGCTGGAAATTCTGCATGCCGACATTGTGAATATAGGGTGACTCGCTCATAATACGGAACCTGGAAAAAGATGCGCATTATATCAGGCTGACGCTCATATATTTCAAGAGTCTGAGACCGCGTAATCACACAGCTCAGGAAGCATCACATTTGAAAAATCAGTACGACGCCGCCTCGATCGAGGTATTAACGGGGCTCGAACCGGTCAAGAAACGACCGGGTATGTATACCGACACCACCAGACCCAATCACCTCGCCCAGGAGGTGATCGATAATAGTGTGGATGAAGCGATTGCAGGGTTCGCGACGCAGATCGGAGTGATTCTGCACGCCGACCAGTCGCTTAGCGTGATCGACAACGGTCGCGGCATGCCGGTCGATATCCATCCCCAGCAAAAAATTCCCGGGGTCGAGGTAATCCTCACCAAACTGCATGCGGGCGGTAAGTTTTCCAATAAGAATTACCAGTTTTCGGGCGGCCTGCACGGGGTCGGGGTATCGGTCGTCAACGCCCTGTCGAAGCAGCTCGATGTGCGCGTGCGGCGCGAAGGCAAGGAATACACCATCAGTTTCAGCGGCGGCGACAAAAAAGATCCGCTGCAGCAAACCGGCACGGTCGGTAAAAAGAATTCGGGTACGACCCTGCGATTCTGGCCCGATCCCAAGTATTTCGACAGTCCGACGTTCTCGGTGACGCGACTCAAGCATATCCTGCGCGCCAAGGCGGTATTGTGCCCGGGGCTAAGGGTCAAGTTTTACGTCGAAAAAACCAAGGAATCGGTCGAGTGGCTTTATCAAGACGGTTTGTCCGATTATCTGCTCGAAGCGTTGCAGGGATTTGAGTTGCTGCCGCCGCAGCCATTCTTCAATTCGCTGCAGGGTGAGCACGAGGCGGTCGATTGGGCGGTGTTGTGGTTGCCGCAGGGCGGCGAATCGGTAACCGAAAGTTACGTCAACCTGATACCGACTTCCCAGGGTGGTACCCACGTCAACGGTCTGCGTACCGGCATCACCGATGCTATCCGCGAGTTTTGCGAATTTCGCAGCCTGTTGCCACGCGGCATCAAGCTCGCGCCCGACGACGTCTGGGACAAGGTCAGTTTCGTGCTTTCGGTGAAGATGGAAGAACCCCAGTTTTCCGGTCAGACCAAGGAACGGCTGTCGTCGCGCGAAACCGCCGCGTTTGTAGCAGGCGTCGCCAAGGATTCGTTCAGCCTGTGGCTGAACCAGCACGCCGACATCGGCGACCAGTTGGCGCAGCTGGCCATTTCGAGTGCGCAAAGCCGCCTCAAAACCGCCAAGAAAGTGGTGCGAAAAAAAGTGACTTCCGGGCCGGCGCTGCCCGGCAAGCTGTCCGATTGCAGCAGCCAGGACGTGGGGCGCACCGAGTTGTTCCTGGTCGAGGGCGATTCGGCCGGAGGCTCGGCCAAACAGGCGCGCGATCGCGCGTTTCAGGCGATCATGCCGTTACGCGGCAAAATTCTGAATACCTGGGAAGTGCCGTCGGACCAGGTGCTGGCATCGCAGGAAGTGCACGATATTTCGGTCGCCATAGGCGTCGAACCGGCCTCGACTAATCTGGCTAACCTGCGCTACGGCAAGATCTGCATCCTGGCCGATGCCGACTCGGACGGCGCACATATCGCGACCCTGTTATGCGCGCTGTTTCTGCGGCATTTTCAACCGCTGGTCGAACAAGGGCATGTCTATGTCGCCAAGCCGCCGCTGTATCGAATCGACATCGCCAAGGACAAATACTATGCACTCGACGAAGCCGAACGCGACGGCATTCTCGATCGTATCGCCGCCGAAAAACGCAAGGGTAAGGTGACGGTGACGCGCTTCAAAGGCTTGGGTGAAATGAATCCGCTGCAATTGCGCGAGAGCGCGATTGCGCCGGACACCCGGCGCCTGGTGCAGTTGACCATCGAACCGGGCGACAAGACTTTCAAAGTCATGGATATGATGCTCGCCAAGAAACGTGCCGCCGATCGCAAGACCTGGCTGCAAACCAAGGGCGACCTGGCGGAAGTATGAGCGATAATATGGAATTCGATTACGAGGGTGTCGAAAAACAGCCCCTGCATGTTTACACCGAGAAGGCTTATCTCGACTACTCGATGTATGTCATCCTCGATCGCGCCCTACCGCATATCGGCGATGGTCTAAAACCGGTACAGCGCCGTATCATCTACGCGATGTCGGAACTGGGGCTTTCGGCCAGTTCCAAGCACAAAAAATCGGCGCGCACCGTGGGTGACGTGCTCGGCAAATACCATCCGCATGGCGATACCGCCTGCTACGAGGCGATGGTATTGATGGCGCAAACCTTTTCCTATCGCTACCCGCTGATCGACGGTCAGGGTAACTTCGGGTCCTCCGACGATCCCAAGTCATTTGCGGCGATGCGTTATACCGAATCACGGCTGTCCGGGTTTGCGCGCGTGTTGTTACAGGAGCTGGGGCAGGGCACGGTCGACTGGACCGCCAACTTCGACGGCACCATGCAGGAACCGGCGCTGCTGCCTGCGCGCCTGCCGCACATCCTGCTCAACGGCACCACCGGCATCGCCGTCGGTATGGCGACCGATTTGCCGCCGCACAATCTGCGCCAGATCGCCGACGCCTGTGTGCTCCTGTTGGACAAGGCAAAGACGCCGCTGGAAGACTTGTTCGATCTGGCAGAAGGGCCCGATTATCCGACCGAGGCCGAGATCATCACCCCGCCGGCCGAATTACGCTGCATGTATGAAACCGGTAACGGTTCGATTCGCATGCGCGCGGTGTTCGAACGCGAGGAAGGGGACATTATCGTCACCGCACTGCCGCATCAGGTTTCAGGCGCGCGCGTGCTGGAGCAGATTTCGCAACAGATGTCGGCCAGGAAACTGCCCATGGTGGACGACCTGCGCGACGAATCCGACCATGAAAACCCGACGCGCCTGGTGATCGTGCCGCGTTCCAACCGCGTCGATGTCGGATCGCTAATGGGGCATTTGTTCGCGACCACCGATCTCGAACGCACCTACCGCGTCAATATGAACATGATCGGCACCAATGGCCGCCCGCAGGTCAAGAACCTGAAGCAAATCCTGCAGGAATGGATTGCGTTTCGCATTGCTACCGTGCGCCGGCGTCTGCAGTGGCGGCTCGACAAGGTCGATGCCCGCCTGCACGTACTGGAAGGATTGCTGATTGCATTCCTGAACCTGGATGAAGTGATTCGAATCGTGCGCGAAGAAGATGAGCCGAAGGCGGCATTGATCAAGACATTCAAGATCACCGAGATCCAGGCCGAGGCGATTCTGGAGACCAAGCTGCGCCACCTGGCCAAGCTCGAGGAAATGAAAATTCGCGCCGAGCAGGAAGAACTCAACGCCGAGAAAAAGGAACTGGAAACGCTGCTCGGTTCGGAGCGTCGCATCAAGACGATGATTAAAAAGGAAATTCAGGAAGACGCCGAAACCTATGGCGACGAGCGGCGTTCGCCAATCGTCAGCCGGCAAGCCGCACGGGCGCTCGATGAAACCGATTTGATGCCGTCCGAAGCCCTGACCGTGGTGTTGTCGAGCAAAGGCTGGGTGCGCGCCGCCAAGGGGCACGACATCGACCCGCGCGCCCTGAATTACAAATCCGGCGATGCTTTCCTGGCTATGGCGCAGGGCAAGAGTAATCAAAGCGTGGTGTTTGTCGATTCATTCGGGCGCGCCTATGCCTTGACGGCGCATACGCTGCCGTCGGCGCGCGGCCAGGGCGAACCCTTGACGGGTCGTTTCAAACCCGCCAGCGGCGCCGAATTCAGGAGTTGCGTGATGGGGCGCGATGACGATCGGTTTCTGATGTCGTCGTCGCATGGATATGGTTACGTCTGCAAATTTTCGGACATGCTGACGCGCAACAAAAACGGCAAGGCCCAGATCAGCTTGTCCAAGGGGGCACAATTGATGCCGGTGGCGGCGCTCGCCGATTACGATTCGGACCAGTTGGTTTCGATCACCAGCGATGGTTATATCGCGCTGCTTGCGGTCAACTCGGTGCCGCAGCTGGCCAAGGGCAAGGGCAACAAAATCCAGGGCATCCCGCCCAAGCGTGTCAAGGACGGTGAAGAGGAGATCGCGTTTATCACCTGCTTGTCGGGTAAACAAAAGCTGGTTATCCATTGCGGTAAGAAATACAAAAGCATGAATCTGAAAGAGCTCGAGCAGTATCGTATAGAGCGCGGCAAGCGCGGCCGCAAGCTGCCGCGCGGCTACCAGAACGTCAGCGCGATCGAGGTTGTCGACTAAGCCCCTGTACTTCTGCTGAGTGCCCGAATTAGGGTAACAGTCAATCTGATTCGTACCCGTGACGAGATAAGTTCACTGTCGCTATGATGCGCAGATGCATCTACGCCAGATCCTTTGAAATTCGATTTAAGGGATATATGCTTGTGCTTTCCGGCCAAGGAGAAAGTCATGTTTAAAACCATTCTGCTACCGGTTGATTTGGCTCATCTGGACGAGGTAAGAAGACGCTCGATTTAGCGTTGTCGTTAATGGGCGAGAATACGGAGATTATCCTGCTATACGTCATTGAAGACATTCCGTCGGATTTCATGGAAAAGTCGAAGCAGTCGGCGCGGGAAGCCCTCCAATCGCTCGCCTCGAATACCGAAAAAGATGTCAAAATCGAAATCCGCTCGGGCCATGCTTATAGTACGATTCTGAAAGATGCCGAGGCGGTGAACGCCGATCTGATCATTTTGGCCTCGCATAAACCGGGGCTGAAAGATTATTTCATCGGGTCGAATACATCGAAGGTAGTCAGTCACGCCAATTGTTCGGTGCCGGTTGTGCGTTGACCAAACGGGTCAGCTTGCCTGTTTTCATTTTCGTGCTGAATACCGAAGACCCGGCCCGATTCAATAGTTCCGCTGCGGCTCAATAGCGCTTCGATCTGAAACTCTGGCCATCGTTGACAATGGCTCCCGCTCGCTGGGAGCCGCCGAGTATATAAATATACTCGTTCAGGCTGACGACCGGCACACCGTGCAAAGCGCGCGGCATCGGCGCCGCCGATTCCCAGCCTGCGGCCGTTAACCGTTCGACGCTGGCCAGGGTTTCGCTGCCCGTCATCATGATTTCGCCGCCAAAGGCATAGATTCGATTACGGTGATTCACCGCCGTGAACCCGCCCCGTGCTACGGCTAAGTCCGGCGCCTCGCGCCAGCTATCGGTTGCGGGGTCATAGAGTTCGACGTCGGCCAGCTCGCCGACTCCGGACCAGCGCCCGCCAATCAGCAACAACTGGCCGTTCCTCGAGACCGCGGTCGTGTGTTCGCGTCGCAGCCGCGGCGCCGCCAGCTCCTGCCAGCGATTGCCGGCGGGGTCGTAGCGCAGGGTATGCCCTCCGGGACCATCCCCGCCCACCACGTAGATATAAGATCCGATCACCGCGGCAGCCGCGGCATAGCGCACCGCGGGCATGGATGCGACCCGACTCCATTGACCGGTTTCGATGTCGAAGACGAAGCTGCTGTCGCTAGCTCGCCAGTTGCCGTCCGCTCCCCCAAATACGTAAATCTTTGCCTGGTAGGCAGCAATCGCAATATGATGCCGCCCTTCCGGCATTTGCGGTAGTTTGAGCCAGTGCCCCTGTTGGGTATCGAAGGCTTCGAAGCTGCGGGTCCCGCCAAGCCCGCCCGGTACATAAATAGTATTACCCCAGGCTACCGCCGACATTTCCGATCTCGCCGTCGGCATGGGTGGCAAACTTTCCCAGTCATTTGCTAATACGGATGCAAAAATCAGGTAGCTTACGACAATCGCGGTGAGGTATCGGGTCATCGGTTTCATTTCGATTAGAATCAGACTGTTTGACCTGAAACGGCGCCATGGGTTCTGCAATATCGGGCAAACCCCCGGGGATAGGCGGTCGATGAAATAATCGGGTCATTCCGGCAATGGCAATTCCCGGGTTAATTGGATCGGTAACACATACTAGGTTTTTTCAGTATCGGTATAGCGCTGCGGCATTATGACGAAAAGGTTAAACCAGCTAATGCCGCCAATTCGAAGCATATTTTGTCTGCTTAGTTTGGCTTTTCCGGAAACCAAGAATAACTCGGCGACGCTCAAACGCGCATCGGGTTAGCACAAACCGTTAACAGCGTTTGGATTCGATGTCATTGTGCCGCAAATCCCGATTTGTTAGCATTCTTAAATCTTCCAGCCCCTGCTTGGACTTTGGGTGGCGACTAAACAAAGGGGATCGGTGACGATTTAAAGCCGATCGACCATTGTGGCTTCCAAGTGAGTTGGCTATGCAGGTATTAAACAGAATCGGATATGAGTCGCAAGTCGTGGCGCTGAATACTGCGGCCGCATGGTGATTAATAGTAATCGATTTTGACTTGGTATTTCAGGTTGCTTATGGCGGTGCCTATCAATGGGAATAAATGCAATGTGTCGATCTGTTAATAGTTACAGCCGTCGAACAACGAGTTTTGGCTCATGAGATTCAGATTGAAAACCTGGATTAGAAAACTGCGTTTTTTTGGCACCCGCTACAACTGCCCGATCTGCGATTCCAATTTACGACGTTTTCGACCCTACGGCTTCAAATTTCCTGTTCTTGCTGAAAAGAAAGTTATCGGTGGCGGCTATCGCTTGAATGCCCGCTGCCCGGTTTGCAAATCCGCCGACAGGGAAAGATTGCTCTATCTCTATTTGTCCAATAAGACCGGGATTTTCGACAAGCCTGTCAAATTATTGCATGTGGCGCCGGAACCGGGATTGAGTAAAGTCTTTCGAGGGCAGGAAAATATCGATTATCTGACCGCTGATCTGAATTCGGATCGTGTCATGCGGCGCATGGATATTACCGAGATCGACTGTCCCGACGGCTGTTTTGACGTCATTATATGTAATCATGTATTAGAACATATTCTCGACGACAGAAGGGCAATGCGGGAATTGCATCGCGTGCTTAAACCCGGAGGTTGGGGGATACTGCAGGTACCGTTGTCCCTGGTTTTAGATGAAACCTTCGAAGATTCGTCGGTTACCGCCCGTCGCAAAGAGAAGTTGTTTTTGGACAATCCGACCATGTAAGAATCTATGCGAGTGACTATGCGGACAGGCTTAGAGAAGCAGGATTTCAAGTTAATGCGTTTGAATGGTGGCGGGAAAATGGATTTGGGGTTGACAATAACAAACACGGCTTGCTCGAGGACGAAAAAATTTTCGTTGTTTGCAAGTAATTCCGGTTACGCGTTCTGTCCGGCGAACCCGTGTCAGGGACTGGATGCCGTTTACCACTTCATCTTCGAGGCACTGGACTTTATTGCACGCCCGGATACCCAGATCAGGCAAGCTGGCATGATAACCTGATTTTCCGATCGCTGTCCCAGCCGAATAAGCGGCTCGCTTTTTCGGCGCTAGTGTTTCGCGCGCTTGGGCTGACCCTTGTTCTTTTTAGTCTTATGCCGGACCTTGGGCGTTACGCGTTGCGGTTTTGCTTTAATTTTCTTCCCGCTCCTGAAACTCTTCCCGGCGAGTAATGACATGTTCAATCGTTGGCCGACGACTCTTAGGTTTTTCAATTGATTCAACAATTCTTTCGGCATGCCCTCCGGTAAATCTATCAGACTGTGGTCGCTAAAGATTTCGATGCGGCCGATGTGCTTGCTGTCTATATCGGCTTCATTGGCAATCGCTCCCACGATATTACCCGGTTTAACCTTATGGTCGAAACCGACTTCGACGCGATAGCGTTCCATGCCCGGTTCCAGCGGTAAGGTTTTTTTGTCCTGCCGAACTCTCGGCGCCCGCTCGTCATCGACGGAACTTCGACCCCGGCCACCGCGTTCCGGCTTTTCGTTTGCAGCCTGATAGTCGCGCTCGAAGGCCGGCGCGTTGACTGCCTTGCCGCTTAGCAGGAAAGCTGCGCTTCCCTGTAGTTGCTTGGCGAGCGCCGCTGCGACATCAATCGCATCGACCCGGTTTTCCAGTTGATACTGTTCGATCAATCCCCTGAACAGGTCCAGGTCTTCGTTGGCAAGCGTATCGCTGATGCCTTGCTTGAATTTTTCGATACGCCGATTGTTGACGATGTCGGTCGATGGCAATTCCATCAATTCGATTTCCTTGCGCGTCGCGTTTTCAATCGCCTTCAACATGCGTCTTTCGCGTGGCGCAACGAACAGGATGGCGTCGCCCTCGCGCCCGGCCCGACCGGTGCGGCCGATGCGATGCACGTAGGCTTCGGTATCGTGCGGGATATCGTAATTTATGACATGGCTGATGCGTTCAACATCGAGCCCGCGCGCCGCCACGTCGGTCGCCACCAGGATATCCAGCTTGCCTGATTTCAGTTGATCTACCAGGCGCTCTCGGTTCTTCTGCGCAATATCGCCATTCAGAGCGCCGGCCCGGTAGCCGCGGGCTTCGAGTTTCTCGGCTACTTCGATTGTGGCGGTTTTGGTGCGCACGAATATCAACATCGCGTCGAAGGTTTCGGCTTCCAGAATACGTGTCAAGGCATCCAGCTTGTGCGTACCGGTAACCGGCCAGTAGCGCTGACGAATGGTGTCCGCCGTTGTCGACCTTAGTTGTACGGTAATCTCAGCCGGGTTGCGCAAGTAGCGCCGGGTGATTGCGCGAATCTGGTTTGGCATGGTTGCGGAAAATAATGCGATCTGCCGTTGCTTCGGGGCTTGCTCCAGCACCCATTCGACGTCATCGATAAAGCCCATGCGCAGCATTTCATCGGCTTCGTCGAGAACCAGGGTTGTTAGTTTATCGAGGCGGATGTTACCGCGGCGCATGTGATCCATGACCCGGCCCGGAGTGCCGACAATGACATGAACGCCGCGTTGCAGCGCGCGTATCTGGGTGCTGTATTCCTGGCCGCCGTAGACCGGCAGCACATGAAAGCTTTTGATTTGCGAGGCATATGACTTAAAGGCTTCGGCGACCTGGATTGCCAGTTCACGGGTTGGAGCGAGTACCAGAACCTGGGGCTGTTTTTGCTTGAGGTCGAGATTCGACAGAATCGGCAACGCAAAGGCCGCGGTTTTTCCGGTACCGGTTTGTGCCTGGCCGAGCAGGTCGCGGCCGTCGAGAATCAGCGGAATAGCTTGCGCCTGGATTGCCGTGGGCTGTTCGTAACCGAGATTGCCGAGGGCCTTCAATAGCGATGGCTGCAGCATCATGTTTGCGAAACTGGCGGTAATTGATTCTGGGGGCATGGATGTGGATCGAGGCGAAAGGTGGCGCAGTGTAGCGGTTTGCGCCCCGCTTTGCAGATTTAATTTGCCAGGATTCGCCGGCTACCGCGAAAATCGGCTCAGCGCACTGGTAGCAGCTCGGCGTCGCTTGATAATTGTGCCGTTAGCCGAGCTGGCGAACTAGTAGCCGGATGAATTCTTGTCATCTATTGCCCGGGATCCAGGTCTCTGATATCTCGGCGTATTGCTTCGAGTCTGTCCTGGTAGGCGGCGCTGTCTCCATACTCGATAAATTTATGATAGCGGCTGTGGATGCTGGCCATCTTTCTGGCGTGCTTGATCGGGCACCAGTATTGCTCGGTGCGCGCGGCAATTTCTTGCACATAGGCGATCAAGCCGTTGAAATAACCGCAATACATGCAGTTCAGTTTTTCTATCGGGTTCAGATACTGCAAGCTGTGGCGATCGATGACGATGTAATCGTCACGCCTCACCCGCGGGATGCCGTAAATTCGAAAACAGATCGAATGGTAGATGCTAACCACGAGGTCAAGAAACAGCGCAGGAAAGATGCAGGCGTAGATTAGCGGCGCAGTCACGATATACTGTATCTGAGCTTCGGCGAAATACCGGCCCAGGGTTTTAGCAAGGGTTTTGTGATAGCGCCGAGTTTCTTCCTCGAATTGAACCCGCTTGCCCTTGATTATGTAGTAATACTCTTCCTGCTTTTGTTGCAGTTCCCGCAGCAACTCCTGTTCGAGATTACGAATCTCGGCGATGATTTCCTCAAGCTTGCTCATATCGAATCGATCCCGTTAAAGATTGGAAAACGGCCTTAGACGATTACCCGATCACATCGGATGCGGACCTACATCGAGCTGAAATCGTAGCTTAAGTCTTTTTGTGCGGGTTGTAGAAAATCACCCTGCACGAAGTCGACGTCTAAGGTCCAGAGTACGCTGAGCACCGCGGCGTCCATGACCCCGGGTGTGATCGTGTTGATTTTCATCCCCACCGCCTGATTGGCGAGTTCGCGAATGCTCTCCTGGTTTTCGTCATTTTGCGCCAGGTTCTCCATATAGACGTGGTTGATGCGGACGAAATCGGCACCGATTAGCTTGACCAGTTGAAACGGGTTGATCCCGGTGCCGAATTCATCGATCGCGAAGTGGCAATGGAGTTGCTGTAATGCTTTGGCCAGGGCCTTGGCGGCCTTGAGCTGGTTTACCGCCTGTGCTTCGTCGATCATGAAAATCAGTTGCTCACCGCTGATCTTAGCTTTGGCGATGTTTTCCGAGACCCAGACGGCGAGTCCCGGATCCTTGAGCGAGTCGGCGCTTAAGGGCAGGAAAAACTGGACTTTGCGACCGCCTTTGCCGGTGTCCCTGATCTTTTTCATCGCGTGCAGTATACGCCAGCGATCGATCATTTTCGCGGTGCCGGTGCGCTCGGCTGCACTGCGGAATTCCTGTTCCTGCATGATGTTACCCGCTTCTGAGCTTATCTCGATATGCGAAATATAGCGCTCGCCCTCCTGCGCCTTGACGCCGACTATCGGTTGATACAATCCGCGAATACGATTGTTATTGAGAGCGTCCTTGACTAATTCGGCGGCAATGCGGTCTTCTTCTTCCTGCGTCATTCCCCCGGCTTTGCATAGCTGTCCGGGGAAAAACTGAAGAAGGAAGTAAAGGTCTTGCTGTTCCTAATGTTTGGGGTTACAACCCCGAGTGCGAACTCAAAAACAAAAGGAACAACAAGGTGTACAGTAATACTCGATT
>Ga0209428_1000223_pt1 | contig 11832 bp, 8 predicted proteins | sample OlaalgELextract1_2_FD_187377 | JGI IMG/M metagenome (GOLD analysis project Ga0209428, IMG submission 187377) | Olavius algarvensis symbiont microbial communities from Tuscany, Italy - Type G ELBA extract 1 (SPAdes) (version 2) | ecosystem: Host-associated > Annelida > Digestive system >...
CAACGACCCAGTACCTGTCTGATCCACTGCTTGATGGGAGTTTTCGAACATACCCAGGCAGGACATGGTGGAGAAGTTCTGCACTGGGTGAAGAGAAATTTCAGTCCGATGCTGGGCTGACTTCGTCCAGTCCTAGTCCGGAGCCGTTTCCGCGACATGGAAACTCTTCGGCCGGCAACGATAGCCCAGTGTCTGGCCACGTTAGCCAGTCGTCTGGAGCACCTGTCGTAATGACGTCACAGCGGCGTGTGTATGAGCTGGCGAGGGCGTACAGCGACCGCGTGAGACAGCTGCAGCACAGATCAACGACCACACACGACGCCGACGACTTCGTCACTGCCGATGTTGTCGTGCCAGTGCACAGGGCTAGGGCACGAAGTGTAAGCGCAGGACGACGTACTACACTGCCTTTGTCAGCAGTACTCAAATACAGATAGAAAATTTTACCTAACTGGGACGAGTTCGCAATAAGCGAGTTTCTAGGCGGTTAGGCCTACGCATGGCGTGAGCATATATAAAGCCAGTGACTGCGCTCGTAATGTGACTCAAATTCCTCGTTTCTGTCGTATCTGCACTGCAGTAAGTCAGTAAGTAGATTAATATACGGCGCACTTTTAAGCAAATGTCACAAAGCGCCGAGTATAATACGCTCGGTTTATCGCATTATTCCTGATTCTCTCCACCTTTGCCAGTATTTTACCACTCTTTCTCCGTTTCACTCCAGGCTTAAATCCTACCTCTTCCAGTTCCACAATACAAACGGTCAGTCAAGATTGCCAAAGGTCAACAGATCCAGTGGATGAACGCCATCTTGAAATTGCAGGGATGTGGGATGGCTAAATTTCGTGTCAGCCCAAAGAAGTTTTTAAAAAATGTCATTTATTACAACGTCTATGCGTCAGCCATTGTGGATTTAAATTTGGTATATTATTATAAAACATGTTGCAACTTGCAAGTATAAATTATCCTGGTGTCTTTGGGATATTTTCACTTTCATGGAACGTAATGTTAGGCCGTACATAGGCCTATATAGCGCATGTATATTTACTATTGTGTCTTTTGAATTGTTATTATGCTTGTAATGTAATCAAGTGTGAAACATCTTTAGTCAAAATATCGATTTATAGCGCCTCTTAATAACGAAGTTCTCAGAGACGGCTGTACGCACCCACAAAAAGCCGTGCCTTGAGACCAGCCTAGAACTGCTACCTACTAATGCCATTGTTCCTCAGTTCAGGAGGATCATGGAAGATGTTGGCAACGTGGCACGCACGAGCGGAAAATGCGCGATCCCTAATGTGAAGTACATGTCCGTGACACGATTACGTTGTCGTGATCTGCAGACTGCAGTCGACTCGAGCACGAGCTCCGACAGAGTGAACACGGACAAGGACGTCGTTCAAGTATTCTGAGTCTGACCCTTGTCCTCGCATACAGTCAAACGCAATGAGCGCAAATTAAAGTTAATGAGCTCCGCTGATCAAGGCACAGTGCAGTGTATCACGTAAGCTTATTGTTGCGGTGGACACCAGTGATCAGCCGGGCAGCAGCGTGAAGTACTGGTTGCAGCCGACGAGTGACTGACACAGAGAGACGCCGTATAAGACAGTAAGACAGTGTTACAGTGATCGCCACGGTTTGCGACAAATTTAATGCGTGCACAAGTGTCTGCATGCCGTCGGAACGGTCGGTTTGATCAGAATTCCGATTCTCCGCAGCTAAAAATATATCTTTTACATGCAATACATAATTATCATTTTTGATTGCTTTAATAATTAACTATATACCAGATCTGTTTGTAGGCCTAATTGTTCAAAATGTGACAAAATACGCAGTGACGCATTACGTAAAAATATGGACAAGGCCTACCAATATGAAGCACATCCGGCGGGTAGAAGAAATACTTCTTAATTTTTAACTGACTCGTTTAACACAATAATGTTAAAATAATTAATTACGATTAATCAGAAATTAAGAATTATTAAAACAAAAACTGTTGCTCTAGACACTGGTTGAATTATGGCATAGCGTGACTGACAATTGTTGCGCTATGAATCCATCGTCAATGAACGAGCTGTTATTGTTGATAATATCAGCCTATTTCTACTAGTGGTAGGTCTGGACGATCCATCGATAGCGCAAGCGCAACCTGAAAGCACTGGCCTGTGTTCATCCATCGATAGCGCAACGCGATCCATCGATGGTTGCCCATCTGTCGATGCTTGCGCCAACAACAGATCCCTAGATGGCACAGCGCGATCGATCGATAGCGCAGATCGGTCGATAGCGTGTAACATGGATATAAAATATTTAAGTAAGGTAAGTTTATGATTTACGCTTCACGGACGACATGACCAGTGACGAGTGACGACTAGAGTCAGAGTTCGAAATCGTTTTACTTACTTACTTACCGATGGTATACAATTCAGTTTCTCTTCAAAATCTCGATTTTGCTTACATGACAACTGTGCATGACAACGGGTTTGTGTAAAAATGGCGTCGATGGAAAAATTAGAAGAGTTAAACATAACACAAGAAGAACTGCAAAAGTTAACGGAAGCTCTTAAACAAGACGAATTTAGGAAACTTTTTTTCGAGTATGCTGAAGAAATTTCAAACCCGGAAAATCGAGAGCGTTATGAGAGTGAAATACGACAGCTTGAAAATGAAAAAGGCATGGATATTAAGTTCGTCAATCCTGAACCGGGGCACGTTATCAAGACCACCATCGGAGGCGAAGTTAAAGCCTTTATCAATGTGTGTAAAAATGAACATGTTGGCAAACCTTCGTCAGTGAAGAAGGTCGGAAAAGATGGCCGACCGGGCTTGTCATGGACACTTCCACACAGCTTTACACCACCCCGAGAAGATTTCGACAATGAAAAGAAGAAATGTCAGGTTTTTGATTTTGTGGTTCACCCCGACACGTACCGTATGGCTGAAACTAACACACGGTTCAAGAAGATGATAAACGACCTTGCCCTAGATGGCATCCGGAAACAGTTTGATGTTGAGCCTGATACCAAGAATGTTAAATTTCCTAAAATGAAGTATAAAGGGACACCGACTCAGACAGTCATACGTACGCGCCTGCCTGACAGCTTACCAGCTGTTAGTAATGATCAGCCAGATATTATGAGCAAATTTCCGTACCCTTATGATAACCAGACGTCTGCAGAAAAGGCCAAACAGCGAGAGGAAGAATATGATCGGAAGCATTCAAAGGAGAAGAAAGTTTCAAAAAAGAAGAATGAAACCAAACGGCATGAGCAAAATAAAAAGGAAAGTGAGGAAGACTGTAATTTTGCTGTTCCAAAGTATACTGTAACACATATATCGGAAATTGATTACCAAGATTATGCTAACGACCCAGATATAAGGCGGAAGAGCACACACCCGAAGGCACTTGTTGTTGAGATTTTTCTTCCACTGCTGAGTTCTGCACACCCAATACAACTGGACATATTTGAACACGAGTTGAAGCTTGTTTCTGTGAAACCGGCTAAGTATAAGTTAGAGATTACGCTGCCTTATGCTGTTGATGAAAATCGAGGATCGGCAAGGTTTGACAAAGCCCGACGGAAGCTAATCATAAGGCTGCCTGTATCAACCGCAACAAAAACTGTGTCGCTGCGACTTGGCAGTGATTTGCCTGGTGGCAGCAGTGATCACAGTTTGAAAGAACATGACGGTGAACAAATTACAAGAGATGATGATGGCGATAAAGACTTTGCCCTGAACTTACCAAATCAATCATCGGACAGATCATTAATAGAGGAGATTTCTAGTACTTATTATAATAATGAACAGGAACATAATGTTGAGTTGCCAGCCATGATAGAATCCGAATGTGTTAGTTCAGAGAACAGAATCACAACTGGAGATACCAAACAAGAGAGAAAAACTGATGAAGACAGTGTGTTTAGTGTTACCTACATTCTCCCTCAGTTTGAATGTACCCAGACTTGTGAGACATTACGTTTCAATTTCCATGTTTTTAAAGTTAGCCGTGAAAAGATTTCCGCAACTCCCTTGTCTCCAAACGAGTTTCAGCTGAAGATGGTTTCAGTTGGTGAAGGAGGCTTTCCTGTTCACTATAGTTGTTATGTTAGCTTTGACAATAAGTGCAGTATTGTTATTAATGACTTTCAGTTAGAAGTGATGAAAGATAAAGTTGTGCTGTCCTTGGTGAAAGACAAATGTTCAGGTGGCTGGTGGAACAAATACTCAGTTGGCATTAGTCCAGCTTCACTGGAGGTTGGTTATGCAATTGGGAATTTATAGAATAAATCACTAATCTTTTATTAATTTTATTTATTGATTTGTTTGTTTATTATTTTTGTCATTTTTGTAATTAGTTTGAATTATTGTTTCATTGTTAAAAGCAAAACTAATTATTAGGAAATTTATTGCATGATTATTTAACACTACTTCTCTTATCCACTCATGCATTGACTATGCAAACTAAAATTACAAGGTGTGTGTAAACCTCAGTCGTTTGCAACCCAGTCTTTCACAACTGTTGGCCACTGCTGTTGTGTCTGAATTATGCTGGTTCTCTGTTAACTCTGGAATAATCTTTTAAGTTGGCTTGCCTCATGTACAAACTAACTATCAGTCAGCCTACTTATTTGCACACATTACACCATTACCCTCAACGTTCCGTGATTCTCCAACGTATTTTGTAAAAGATCGTTTAGTTACTTAACTCGTACAGTCTGGAATGGATTATGTGTTAATGTCAGACTTTCACACCTTCAAACACCATCTGATAACTCACCTTTTCAAGTAGTCAGTCAACACTCACCACTCTGCCCAACTTGTAACTGCTGATGCCTGCGATTCAGTTTCATTGCTGACATTGTACACCTTACAGATGTTTATATAATATAATGTAATATAACATGTATGTAGGAGAGTTATATATCATTTTTACCTGCCAGTATTGACAAATTTATTTCTAACTGCTGTCCTGCATAACATGTTTAAAAAAGAAATTTAGGTATTGCAAACAGATCATGCATCAGCTGTGCACACAATATGTCTAAGGCATCTAGGCCTGTAACTTGTAACCTTAATCTGGGTTAGAGGTCACTCAAGGTCATTGAAACTGGTACCATTCAAAAGCTTGCATGTGGTTTGCTATTCGCCTTCCATAGTTACTATAGCGATATCTTGTATTGTTTGCGAGATATAGCGACTTATTTGTTGAAAATCACCACCTGTGTTTAGTGCCCCAACAGGGGGTGACCCCATCGGAATTTTGTAAAGATGTTTGATAGTCATAAATCTAGAATGATTGGGCTACCGTGTGGTAAAGAAACTATGACAATATATTAAGCTGTTTTGACAGAATACTGGGACATGACGGATGGCTGGACAGACAGACAGACATTGCTATATCAATATCGCATGTCAGTGTGCTGACGCTCGATAAAAAAAGCTACAGGTGTTATTATTATGGAGTTAATTGAAACAAGTGATTACTAGTTACTAACTTACCGTACTAGGGATATATCTGTAATTTTTACTGTTATTTCTACGTTAATATTTATATGTATTTGAAACAGCTTACCATATAATAAATGGCTTCATTTCACATTAGACTGTAGATTGTACACCAACGTTTTTGTTATGTGCTTTATTCTATACTGTATTTGATCTCACACTGGCTGTAATTGTCCATATTGACTCTGAGCCTTGGTCAATGTATCCAGGCTTGAAACCATGTTGGATACTCTTGTATTCAACACAGTTTCACGGCTGGATAAATTGGCAGCATTGTCGTGGAATGAAGGCCATAAACGGGTGTGTTGTTGTTGTGTGTCTGCCTGTTAAACAGACTTGGCAGTTTGCTGAAAGTTCTGAGAACAGTGAAGGCGCAGCATCATTTACCTCGACTGACCTCCATGATGATGGGTTGCAGGTTTGTAATACATCTATTCACTTTGTGTGTTGTGTTGATTTGCAATGTCTTTGACGTGATAGTGTCACCTTAATCAGTACATTGTTACTTACTTAACAATATAATACAATACAATAAAATAAATTTTTAACATGCCCTACGTGTTAATTCGCAAGCGAATCTGGAGTGCTGCGATGGCGCCAAAAACAGTTACAAGTGACAAGATATAAACAGTTCAGTTTTAAGCCGGTACTTAAATGTCTAAAACGTATCAGCTGAACGGGTGTGGACACCAAGAGCATTCCAGACTGTAGGAGCGGCTGCATAAAACGCTGTCGCTGCAAATGATATAGTGGCTGGTTGCTGCTGTAGGAGAAGAGCTGAAGTTGAACATAGAGTTCTTGACGGATGATAATCGTGGATTTCACACTGTAGGTAGCCAGGAGTCCAGACAGCCGTGCCTTATACGTGACAGTTGCCAGTTTAAAAACAATCCATTGTATTATTGGTAGCCAATGAAGTTGACAGCGCATGTCCATAGCACTAGCAGTTTAATCATTGTCATAATGGGCGCGTAGCCTAAGCTGCTCAGCACTGAGGCTGCTGGTTGGGCCCAATGCACTGCTCCACTTAAGCGATATAAGTCACTCAAACCTCTTGGAGGTTTTTTTGCAAATCTCAGTCAACAGTGCCACTGTCTTAGATTGCTAGGTGCTAAAAAAGGAGCTCTGAGATGTTGTCTGCATCTATCAACTGTAGTTCAACATCTGCCAAGAAAATGTAAGCTAGTCTGATTGTCCTGTTTACATAGAGAGCATAATGAACCACTAGTCCTCTTCATTAGAGTCAAATTTACTATTATGGCCATTGGATGATCAAGAGGTAGACCAGTATTCTGAGATCCCTGTGGCACAGTCACAGGGCAAACTGTGAAAGTCTTGGAATAACTTGGTTTGTCAGTTCTTTAGGCTGACAACGATCTATACGATTGTTCCAGAGTTTATTGTATTTATTCAAGGCCCACTGCCTCATTCTACTCCGATGGAAAGCCCTAAAACAGGTTCACGTCCAATGCACTCTATGTTAGCAGCTTGTTTAGCTAATTTATCAGCTTCTTTAGTGCCTTCAATATTGCTGTGGCCGGAACCTGCAGCAATCTAACATAATTGTATATAGAAAGGTCTGTCTGAGCCTTTATTTACTGAACATGGCGACATTATTTTTATAATTATTAAATTATGTTCAAATCATCTTTCAGTTGTTCTTTGGTGTGGTTCTATCTGTATACAGTTAGACCACCCAGCTGGAGATGGTCTGGCCAATACCATTATTATCTGTCCAGTACTATGCACGGACAGAATATAAATTTACCTGTGTGTGTGTCTGTCTGTGTCCGTCACACTTTCTGTCAGCTCACAACAGGTCAGACCCCTCAATGGATTTTTACAGTTGATAGCTTAAACGACGCGGATTTATGCAAGGATGTGCCTTTTGTGGGTCTCGATGATGAATAATCACATTTAGGGGGTCCAAAGTCCCCAAAACCCCCATTTTGGGGGCCTGAATAGGCATTTCAAGCCAAATATGCGAAAAATTCAAATAGCTATATCTTCAGATCTGTGTATCAGATTGACATGAAATTTGACAGGCAGCTGTGGACAGCAACAGAGACTTCGTGGGTGGTCTCGTATGGTGGTAAAACAGTTCCAAGATGGTGGATGGCCGCCATTTTGCAAATCGTTATATCGCCATATCTCAGCGAAAAATCATCCGATTTTGATGACAGAACGTATTTCTTGTTCCATCACTTCCCATAGGCTTCCTTGTATATCTTGATAAACAGCATCTAAGACAATTTATTTGCAAATGCTTTGAAAAGTTTGTGATTGTTTTGTTATAAATTAGAGGCAAAAGGTACGTAAACTTGCATTAAAGAATTACAAATTAGGCCCAATTTTTCGGATTAGGTTTGGGATTACACCAGTTCATTGGTGTTATCATGCATACGAGAACCAGAAGAAGATTGGTCTTATCCGACTGGGGAAATCAAACCAATATCTTGGTATCAAAATTTATTAGGAGTCTAACTGAAGTCTGTTCTAAAAGTGATGTACATGGTCACCCTGGGACTGCATAGACTGCAACTGTTTCAATGTGTGTGTGCATACACAGACCTTCAGCGGTGTTGACATTCAGACAGCTGTGGATTATCATGACGATGGCGTCAGCAGTGATGAGGATGTCACGGTTATTGCTGACAGTGACAGTAAAGTCGACACAACTAGTACCACTGAGTGCTGTGCTCTGTCACCCACTGCCAGCAGTTTGTCAGCAGCAGTCAATGGAGAGATTCGGCAGCTGTCAGGTGAAAATTCATCTAACGTGTGTGACAACAATGGCACCTGCCTGACAGAACTCGGCAGTGCGACACCAGGTGACACTACTAGTAGACAAGTGGTAGATGAAAATTATGCCGACAGCTCCACTGCCGACATCGCAGTTCAACATGTCGCCAACACTGATGTCCCAGTTACTGCTAGGTCTGACTCTGAAACTAACGTTCAGGACGTCGATGCTGTGTCTTCCAGTGTGCAGCATAACCAAGACATAGCATCTGAATCAGAAGCTGACGTGGTGGTGGATCCACCCCAGGTGCTTGTGGAGGAAATTGCCACCAGTGACTCAACACCGCCAGCAGAACGTAGCAGCAGCAAAGAGCCAAAGAGAAATGATGGCAGGGATCAGGCAGACAGACCAAACACCATGCTTAGCTGGTCCGATTCACCTCATGGTTCCAAAACCTCGAACACCAAATGTGCCGTTCAGTTTGAGAACTCAGTTATATTTGACTTAGATGTGGAATAATGTGGTGATTGTAGCCACGATAGATATTTCTCACACTGACAGTGTTCAATTTTTTTTGTGGTTCAGTGTTATACAGTATATAGTTGTAGTACCGGTAGTCCATGAAATTATTGTATGTAGTTAGTTGGTCAATGAAAGCTGATGCTTAACTGTCATTCATTGTAATTAAGTCTTCACAACACAGCACTGTCACTGTAATTTCCAAAATGCTGATTGGTTAATTTTCTGCAGCAAAAAGTGGCATATTTCACAACAGTATTTGGCATTTTCTGCGGCATTCTGTACAGCCAGCATAGTAGTACATGTATCCTGAAATTGATCTTACATAATCTTGACTTACTTGAAAATGTTCATATGTTTGTTAACTTTCAATTCTAGTGATAAATTTCTTTAACACAACCTTTAAAATATGATCACTATCTAATCAGTTGCGACGTTTCGCTCACCAACGGCGAGCTCCATCAGGCTTGTGGTCACGTGACGTTTAGCGCGTAACCAAAAGACGGTCGGTAAGCTGCACACTACTCCACCTCTTGTTTATGCAGTTCGGTTCTTTCAGGATCCAGATCAACTCCTTGACCTGCCTGGTTTACCGATGTCCTTCTGTGTGTATTGATTTTGGACAAAAATGTGTGGACTCACTATTGAGCAGAAGTATGGTATAGTAGGATTTAAAGTCCCGCTCTACACATTATGGGTAACTGGGATGATTTTACGGGTCAGATGACTCAACCTGTAATGTCGTAGCACTGAAGGACGAGTTAGTCAACCAGGTCAAGGGCCACATATCAATGACACGTATGCTCTACTGCATCTCGTCCTGTACGTGTGTAACGTACAAGATCCACCAGTTTTCCATTTGTTGGTGCTAATCATCATATAACGAGAATTCACAGCAACTTGTTTGATACAAGTAAGTAAGTAAGAGTATTTATATCTGCCGCCTAAAAGCAAGAGTCACTAGGTGCCCTACATGTACAAGTACCTCCATGGCCATTGGCCACAGTGGAGTGGTACCAACTGTCCCGGTGATCGCCAAACAAGCTAAGTGCTGAATGCACTCTAGTAGTGTTCCGGCAACTCCCAGTTGAACATGTGGCCACCACACCATGGCCACCTGTGTGATCATTGGTCTAATTATAGCAACAAGGGCATAATGCTTATTAAACTTGTGACACCTGGGTGTCATCAGAACATACACCGTACAAGACATTAAATTCGACAGCAGAATCGTATAATCCAAGTTATCACCGCCATATGGTATTACTATAACAGATTTACAATCACTAAATACAAAGTATGTACATTATATGTGCACCACTCGCACCAAAGAAACAGCAAAAATCATAAGTTATTGGTGCTGATGAAATACAGACAATGTAAATATTAAAACAGTTCGATACTTCATTTTTTAGCAATGTCTAAGGATGAGAAGTATGAAATGCACCGAGAAGTTGAACAAACTATTTACCAAACATGTCTAGTGAAGCGCTACGGCATCATAGCTGTCTAACATCTCTCTCTCTCTCTTCTCTTCCATGCGGGGCAGGCAGCAATTAAGCTGCCCAGTGCTGAGGCCTCCAAGCGGGCCCAATGCACATCGCCAGGACAATCTACACCTTGCATAAAGGGAATAATGAAAACTCCTTAGAGTTGAATACCAATTAAGGAAATTATAACCAGTCAAGAATTAGACCAGCATTCCAAGATCCCGACGACAAAAGCGAAGGGCTATATCCTCCTTAAAAAGGAGCAAAAACAAAAGCAAAAGGTTTTATCCTTCTTACATAAAGGAATAATAAATAACATTCCTTTACATTGGAGTGTTATCAATTAATAATATTATAACCAGTAAGAAGACAGACCGGTATTCTAAGATCCCGACGACAAAGTCGAAGGGTCTTTCTAACATCTACGGCTGAAACAATTACACAGCTGCTACAGTTAACAGTTAGTAACAGCGAAACACACGAGATAACAACTGCGTATTTGCACGAATAATACAACTGCTGCCTGCCATGTTCATACTGTCAGTTCTAAGATTACAACTACCTCTGCTCACGCGATGCTTCGTGTCTGTCAGTAGCTAGCTTCAACAGTACCGGTACAATGCCTAGAGCGCAGTCCTTTATTATTAGTTATTTCGGCTTCAGATTTACCACTGTGTACAATTAAATTCTGTTCTGTTGTCTTCGATGTAACGTCAAAGCTTCCTGTCATAAACAAGATTCACTGATGTATGGCGCCTGATGTCCGTTTCCTGCAATCAACAAACTCGGCCGCTTAGTGCTGTAACCTAACTCCACCATCAGTGATCCAGCAGTGATCAATTCCAAAGCCAGATATTGGTCGAAAATTGCTGCTTTTGCCCCCGTTAGGGGGGCCCCATCGGAATACTGCCATAACATTTGGTATGGAAAAACTAGAATGGTGTGGCTACCAGATGGTGAACAATTTTGAATATATGTTTATTCATTTTGACTGAGAATACATAACATGATGCACGGACAGACACCGCACGATGGCATAGGCCATGCTTATGCACAGCATCATGCGGCAAAAATGGTCTTCAAACATTTACCCCCAAACAATCCCCCCACTTAAAAACCTGTGGGTCAAACTTGTGTTCAGTGTCTATCACAACAACATTCAGTATTAATACACATCAGAATTACACATTTAGTAACTAAAACTAGAGAAGGCCTGCTGGTCTCGACAGCTCCGCTGCTGTAGGACAAATTTATAATTTAAAAAAATTAGCTAAAAATTTGAAAATTAAAATTTGAAAATCTGTTCCACAGTTTTGTGCATATATTGGCACACAGATCATGTGTGCCAAGTTTCACGAGAATTGGACGAAAAGTAGGAGTAGCGATTTGAAAAAGTTTGATGACAGACAGACATCGATCACGTATACTATAAGCTCTGCCGGCTGCAAGTCCGCAGGGGAGCTAAAAATTACAGTGTCACTTAATCTCTTGCAGTAGAATGCTCACTAAATGCATGCATAGTACAGATGCATCGGCACAAATGACAGAATGAAAAATTAGTCCCGTACGGGC
>Ga0209428_1000225_pt1 | contig 11812 bp, 12 predicted proteins | sample OlaalgELextract1_2_FD_187377 | JGI IMG/M metagenome (GOLD analysis project Ga0209428, IMG submission 187377) | Olavius algarvensis symbiont microbial communities from Tuscany, Italy - Type G ELBA extract 1 (SPAdes) (version 2) | ecosystem: Host-associated > Annelida > Digestive system >...
ACCGTTCCCGAGCCGTTCAGGACTACCTGAAGACCTCATGCATCCAGCTCGTATTCCTCCCTTCCTATGCGCCGAATCTGAATTTGATCGAACGCTTCTGGAAATTCTTCAAGAAGAAAACCTTGTATAACCGATACTACGAAACGTTCGCCGAATTCAAAGCCGCTTGTGAGGAATTCTTCCGAAATCCGAGCAAATATCAGCGCGAATTGCGTTCTTTGCTGACGAACAATTTCGAACTCATCGGCTGAATGAAAAAACGAAATATTGATATTAGAAGAGTATACCATAACTTCCAATCAGGCTCAGGCTATTGATAAAGCCGTAAAGTCGGCGCATGTTTCGCAACTGAAGTCAAAATACGATGCCGCACCGGGTAATAAAAAGAAATTTGTCGATATTAGAGTTGTTCCGCATGATAACATATTGATATTTTAGGATATTTTTGAGTTCCATAGGCCGGCTGAGAGCAAAAAGAAGAGGTTGATTAATGAAGTTGAGTGATTTCTGATTCGATGCGTTATACTGTTTATATACCATTTTCCCGTTTTTTATAGAGAGGATTATCCTACGCTGCCCGCCAGGGAAGCGCGAAGCGCGAGGCGGGTAGTCCGCGGTAGGCGTAGGCGCGAGCGGCTGGCCGAAGTGGCGAAGGGGCCGTAGGTCCCGGAGCTGACGCAGGCCAGATGCAAGCGCATCCGATACGCCGTCAAGCCATTCGTCGTAGGGGTCTGGCGGAGGCGCGAAGTGCCGAAGCCGTGGCCCCGGAGCGGGGCGTCCGCGGCACGTACAAGTTGTCGCCCGAGCGCAGGGCGAAAGGGGGACTGGGATGTCCCGTTTCGCATCCCGAGCACGGCGACACTCTGATCTGCGATTTTCGAGGCGGGTAAATCGTGCACAAAATAGTAGACTTGTTCCCGTTGATAACTCTCTGATATTTATAAATTTCATGAATCGACTGAGAGCAAAAAGAACTGATTCATTAACGAACCGGTTCTTTTTGCTCTCAATCCGGCCTGTCTAATCTGATAATATCCTTATATATCATAAAGTTATCGAGAGGAACAACTCTAATGAGTTGCTCCTCCGTGAGCAGGCTCGGGCTGCCGCCGACACCTTCACCCACACGGTTCAATCCCGCCAGGCCTTCGGTGCGATAGCGCTTGAAGTGGTTACGCGCGGTGTTGGGATCAATCTGTAACAGCTCAGCGACTTCCTCCGCTGTCCAACCGGTCGCAAGCGCCACGACCGCCTTGATGCGGTCGGCCTCGCGCTTATCCCGCGTGCGGCGATGCGCCGCACGCAGTTCATCAAGCTGTTCCCTTGACCGGCTGTAGTCCAACATGGCGCTCATGATTCCTTTTCTCTCAACGGACTACCCTACTTTCTTCAACGAAAGAATCATATGAGAATAGTATACTCGGAAGAAGAGAAAGAAATCATTAGACTTGTTCCCGTTGATAACTCTCTGATATTTATAAATTTCATGAATCGACTGAGAGCAAAAAGAACTGATTCATTAACGAACCGGTTCTTTTTGCTCTCAATCCGGCCTGTCTAATCTAATAATATCCTTATATATCATAAAGTTATCGAGAGGAACAACTCTATTAATCAACCTCTTCTTTTTGCTCTCAGCCGGCCTATGGAACTCAAAAATATCCTAAAATATCAATATTTTATCATGCGGAACAACTCTATTATTGTACAGTGATAAGGTACTGAGATTCCTAATGAGGGTCCTGAATATGGCCGCACGAACGCTCTATCGAATCAATCTCACCGATCAGGAACAAAGTGAACTGGAGCGACTCGAGCGAGGACAGACGACCGAGCAGCACATCGCCAAGCGGGCGCGCATCATTAGAGTTGTTCCTCTCGATAACTTTATGATATATAAGGATATTATTAGATTAGACAGGCCGGATTGAGAGCAAAAAGAACCGGTTCGTTAATGAATCAGTTCTTTTTGCTCTCAGTCGATTCATGAAATTTATAAATATCAGAGAGTTATCAACGGGAACAAGTCTATTCTTTACCGCATCGACTGGGATCAGGTGAATCTGGATGGGGTCGCCGAGCAGATACCCAAAACCGCTCAGGGCCATGAGACCCAAGTCGTGCAGGTGGGGCTGGCGGCCGACCCGAAGGCGAAGGATTTTCTCGAATCCAGGGAGTTGGGCCGGAGCAAGGTTCAGGGACCCTTCGATCCGGTCTATGCGATGCGCGCGATCAACGACATTGTGCCCAATCCCTGGGTAGCACGGGATTACGTGGGGACGGTGATCGGGCAACTGAGCGAACGCGGCATCGAGGGCGAAAGCCTGGGGACGGTGGGGCATCTCGTGATCGAGACCTTACGCACCCACTTGAGCAGCGAACGGGGCCGGCTGGCCGAGAAACTGTTTCTGGCGGACGTGGCGGCGGGGCGTATCCGGTTCAGACTAAGGACCGACCGCCATAACTGGGTAATGCCGGATGAAATCACCACCCAACGGGCGGCGAATAGCCCGCAACTCAGGCGCGAAGATGGCCAGTTGGTGCAGAAAGACCTGTTCGAGCCGACCTACAAGGCCGATCTCAACGACTATGAGCAGAACGTCGCCTGTTATCTGGACGGGGAAAAGGCGCTACGCTGGTGGCATCGAAACGTAGCGCGACGGCAATATGCCTTGCAGGGGTGGCGCAAGAACAAGATTTACCCGGATTTCATCTTCGCCATGGGCCATGACGGAGATAACGGCGGCAAGGAGCGAATCATGATCCTGGAGACCAAGGGCGATCAGCTCGATAACCCCGATACCCACTACAAACAGAAGGTGCTGGATGAGTGCGCCAAGGCTTTCCGGTTCGAGAATGTCACTCAGCGGGGCGACCTGGAACTGGTGGTCGATGAGGATACGACGGTCGGTTGCGCCCTGATCTTTGAAGGCCAGTGGGAAACCGGGTTGTCGAAATTTTTGGAGGGGTAGATGCCCCCCATCCCGGAATGATGCTGATCTGTGGTAACTATTCAGGCCCCCTCTGCTTTTCGCCACGGAGACACGGAGGGCATGGAGAAAAGAAAATTCCTCCGTGTATTCTCCGTGTTCTCCGTGGTGAAAGATGATTTTTGGTCGTGGTAAATTTTCAACGGGTGAGCGGACGGTTTCCTCTCTCGACAGGGAACTCCCGCCGACCGTCGGCTGGCTTCTTACTCGAACCTTCTCCCCTCTTCCGTGTCTCCCTGGTCGATCAGGATCTCTTCAGCGAGTCGCCAGGGATACCTGAATAGTTACCAAGGCTCCTTCATAGAAAGGGGCCAAGCCAGGGCGGGCATAGGTCTTGAGGGTACTCACCCACTGGCGGGCGTGCTTGGCATTCTTCCAGCCGCGCCGGTGTGCCCGGATGTGCCGGGCGGCACAGGTGGTGAAGGTGGGGGACTTCTCAGCTTCGGCTTTTTCGGTTTTCCGGGCCTCGATGGGATCAATCCCGGCCTTCGCCTGCTTCCGATGCTCGACGGCCTTGTCGCGGGCCTCGGCCAGGCTCACATCCGGGAAGCCGCCTAAGCCCATCTCGCGGGATCGTCCGTTGAGCATGAACCGGAAGACCCAACGCCGCGAACCGGACTTCGACACGACAAACCGCAACCCCGCGCCGTCTTCATGCTTGCCGGGGCCAAGGGTTGCAACTTCGCGGGCCGTGAGCTTGCCTTTGCTCATGGCTCAACCCAAGGCGCGCAGGGCGTCAGCGAACCGGGATACCGTATCCGACGCGCCGGTCGGGTGGATTCGCCTTTAACCGGCTTGCCTCTCCTTGCTCGGATTTCTTGCGTGTCGGATAATCGCTCGATCTCGCCGAATGCAGTAAGCCCGATCAGCAGGGCCTCGCGGATGCGGGCGATACTCTCGTTGTTTAAGGTCCGTTCCGGCAGGAACTCATTTGTAAAGATGCGGGTCCGTCAAGGAATCCTAGTCGGACTGGTCTGACGTGTCCGACGCGAACGATTCGTAGTTTTTCATTCCCGGATCAATAAACCATGTTGCAAACGATTCGAGAGCGCGCCCAGGGTTGGATCGCCTGGGTGATCGTGGTCCTCATCAGCGTCCCCTTTGCGCTGTGGGGCATCCAATCCTATCTGGGGGGCGGTGCGGAGCCGGTCGTTGCTACGGTCAACGGGGTCGAGATCACCGAGCGCATGCTCGACGATCGCTATCGGGACTTCAGTACCCGATTACGCGACCGGCTCGGAACCGCTTACCGTCCGGAACTCTTCGACGCCAAAGAGATACGGGGCCAACTGCTCGACCGGATGATTCGGGACAGCCTCCTGCTGCAAACCGCCGACAAGCTCGGATTACGCGCCTCGGATCAGGAGCTGCGTAGCTTTATTCTGGGCGACCCGGCGTTTCAGAAGGACGGGGGGTTCGACAACGCAACCTACGAGCGCATGCTCGAGTTGCAGGGCAAGGTCCCACGCCAATTCGAGGACGATCTGCGTCGGCGCATCGTGGGTACTCAGCTCTTGCGGGCCATCACCGCCACGGAGATCGTAGCGGACCGGGAGCTTACGGAGGCCGTGCGGCTCGACCGCCAGCAGCGGCGCCTGAGTTTCATTCGGGTGCCCAAGGCCGCTTTTCTGAGCGAGCAGCCGATTTCCGACCAGGAGATCACCACCCACTATGAGGCCAACCGGTCGCGGTTTCGGATTCCGGAACGGATACGAGTCCGGTACCTGGTGTTGGACGCCGAATCCATAGTCCCCACCGAGGCGCCTGATGAGCAGGAACTGCGCGCGCGCTATGCGGCGGAGCAGGACCGCTTCACCCGGCCTGAAAGGCGCCGCGTGCGTCATATCCTGATCGCCCTGGACACGGAGGCCGATGGGGAGGAAGAAAACGCGGCCAAGGCGGACATCGCGGAAATCCGGCGGCGGATTGTGGGCGGAGAAGATTTTGCCGCATTGGCAAAGGAACTATCCCAGGACTCGGGATCGGCGGTACAGGGCGGGGAGCTCGGATTCATCGAGCGGGGTTTGATGGACCCGGCCTTCGAACAGACTGCATTTGCGCTCGCTACGGGCCGGCTCAGCCAGATTGTTCGCAGCCGGTTCGGCTACCATCTGATCGAGGTGACCGAAATCGATCCGAAGGTGACCAAGCCCTTCGAGGTCATGAAGGACGAGCTGATCGCCGACCTGGAACAGCGCGGTAACCAAGGTCTGTTTTTCGAGTTGGCCGAGCGTTTGGCCACCTTGAGCTATGAGTCGCCGGACAGTCTGGAGCCCGCGGCCGAGGTCCTCGACCTCGCTCTTCAGACCAGCGCTTGGATCGACCGCTCCGGTGGAGAAGGCATCCTCGCGCATCCCAAGGTGCTCGCTGCCGCCTTCAGCAATGAAGTGCTGGTGGAGGGCAACAACAGTGACCTCATTGAGCCCGAGCACAACCGGTTACAGGCGGTGGTTCTGCGCGTGCTGGAGCACGAAGAGGCTGCCACCGAACCCCTGGATGCGGTCCGCGACGAGGTTGTGGATCGCCTCCGCGACCGGCAGGCCGCGGATGCTGCCGCGTCCAGGGCCGCTGAGTTGGCGGATGCCCTGACGGCCGGTGCCGACCGGTCGGTAACCGCCGGGGACTACCCGATAGAGGAATTCGGGTTGGTCGCGCGGGATGCGACCCAAGTACCGGCGCAAATCCGGGATTTCGCCTTCACCCTGAGCCGCCCGCAGCCGGGCGACGAAAGTTACGCCAGCCTGTCTCTGGACGATGGAGACGGGGCCGTAGTGATCCTCGCCGAGGTTGTGGACGGCTCCGTGCAGGACATGGACAAGGCGATCCGTGATCGGGCGCGCGGAAATCTGGCGCAGGACATCAGCCGTGCCTACTACGAGAACTGGCTGACGGACCTGGAGCGTCGGGCCGACATCACGCGCAACTCGTTGCGATAAGTGCTACGAGAATTGGCTGACGGGCCGAGACCGGCAGAGAACTCCGGGGTTACCCAATCAACCCAATCCCAGAATGTTGTAACCGGTATCCACGTACAGCACGTCCCCCGTGATCCCGGAGGCCAGATCGGAGCAGAGAAAGGCCGCCGCGTTACCGACCTCCTCAATGGTCACATTACGCCGCAGGGGGGTGCGTTCCTCCACCTGCTTGAGCATACCGCGGAAGTCCGCGATACCGGATGCGGCCAGGGTACGGATGGGACCAGCGGAAACGGCGTTTACCCGAGTGCCTTCCGGACCCAAGGATGCGGCCAAATAGCGGACATTCGCCTCCAGGCTCGCCTTGGCGAGGCCCATCACATTGTAATTGGGTACGGCGCGTACCGCCCCCAGGTAACTCATGGTCAGGAGCGAACCCTTGCGTCCCTGCATCATCCCGCGCCCGGCCTTGGCCAGAGCGGCGAAGCTGTAGGCGCTGATATCGTGGGCAATGGCGAAACCCTCTCGGGTCACGGCATCGATGTATTCGCCCTCGAGTTGCTCCCGGGGCGCGAAGCCGATCGAGTGCACGATGGTATCGAGTCCATCCCAGTGTGCGGACAAATCCCGGAAGGCGGCCTCGATCTGGGCGTCGCTCGTCACCTCCAAAGGCAACACGATCTCCGATCCGCATTTGGCGGCCAGGTCCTCGACGCGGGATTTGAGCTTCTCGGTTTGGTAGGTCAAGGCGATGTGGGCCCCCTCGCGGTGCATGGCCTGGGCGATGCCATAGGCGATGGAGCGATTACTGGCGACGCCGGTGATGAGGACCCGTTTATCTTGTAAGAAACCCATGGCATTCCGATCCTGTCTGTGGTGGCTGGATAGCTCTCACAAGGCCCGCGCGGAAGTGCGTTCATCGGCCTTGCTTAGAGGCTGTCTAGGAACTCACTTTAGAAATTCCGTGAAAATAGGCAGATTGGATAAAATTAACCCTCTGTTTTAAAAGGTATTTTTTCATAGAAACTGTCTAAAAAGGCAGTCTCTTAGAGTCTGTTTAAAAAGGCAGTCTCTTAAGATGTTGCGTTCGACGCCCCAAGACCGGTTGATCTCCCGCCGCGTCGGCGCCGGCGTCTTAACGCAACCTACACCCAAGATTACCCCCCGCGCTGCCGGCCCGCGCGGACCTCGCGTTACCTGTAGGTTGCGTTAGCCACGCGGGGAAACGCTTAGAGGCTGTCTAGGAACTCACTTTAGAAATTCCCTGAAAATAGGCAGATTGGATAAAATTAACCCTCTGTTTTTAAAAGGTTCTTTTTCATAGAAACTGTCTAAAAAGGCAGTCTCTTAGGGCAAAAAAGAAACCTTACCTTACCGAAACTTCAGGGTAGGCGAAAGGGCGGGAGGCCCAAGGCAACCGAGCGAGAAACAGAGAGAAAGAGCAACGGCAGTCGGCCATCCTCCGCAAAGGCGCAAGGGATGATCGAGCCGCCTTACCCCACTCGCCTCAACACCCAGAAGGCAATGGAAAGGAACGCAAGGGGTGGGATCAAGGTCGCGATCAGGGGGCTCATTTCATACAGGAGCGCAACATAAACGAAGGTGCGGCTGACCAGGTAGAAGGCGATACCCACCAGTATGCCTAAGAACATGCGCGGTCCAAGACCGCTGGTGCGCGCCGAGCCGAGCACAATGGGAATGGACACGAAGATCATGGCGACAATTAAAAAAGGATGGACCACCTTACCCCAGAAGACCACCTCGTAGGAGCGGGCATCCTGGCCGTTTGCCACCATGTACCGAACATAGCGCAACAGCTCCCAGACCGAGAGCATGTGGGGCTCGCTGACGACAGTCTTCAGCAATCCCGGGTCCAACAGCGAGCTCCATTCGGCTTGGTCGAAGTGATTGGTCCGGACGCGCTCATCACCGGTTACGCTTTGGGCGATCCCCCGCAGCACCCAGTTTTCCCCCACATATTCGGCATGCTCGGCGTGCGTCACCTGGCTCAGATGCCGTTCTTCGTCGAACTCGTAGATCCGGATGTCGCGCAAATGCGCGCCGGACCGGATCTCCCGAATATTGACATAGGCATTCCCGTCCCGGGCCCAGAATCCATGCTCCGACATGAGCATGGCCTGACCGGACCGCGCCTCGGAACGCAACTGCAACGCCTTCTGATCCGCAACCGGCGCCACGCCCTCGCCGATCACCACGGCGACCACTGCCAGCAGGGTCCCGCCCTTCACCGCGGCGTAGACGATATATCCGATCGACACGCCCGCCGCCCGCATGGCTACCAGCTCCGAGCGACTCGCCAGGGAGCCCAGACCCACCAGGGTGCCGATCAGCGTGGTGATCGGAAACACCTGGTAGCCATAGCTGGGCATGCTCAAGGCCACGAATCGAAAGGCGTCCACGAACCGATAACCGTTCTCGCCCACCTCATCCATCTCGTCGGCAAGGAGAGAAAACACCATTAACGGCAACAGCACCCCCAGGGTCAGGAGTGTGCCGAGGATTACGGCGCCAGCCAGATAGCGATCGAGGATTTTCACGACTTGTTCATGATTTACCGTGGCGGAACCGAATCCCAAGCCGCCCACATCTAAGGAGGCGCGGCAACCCACACGATTCCCGGCTGCCGTTCCCGACGGAATCTTGTAGACTTCCCTCGGCATCCATTTTATCACTGTCCCCGCGATCCCGGCCGGCGGGGTGCCGTGTAGCCCTATGGAGTAACAATGGAATTCAAGATTGAAAGCGGTGACCCGATCACCCAAAAGACCCCCTGTCTGATCCTCGGGATATTCGAAAAAGCCGAGCTTTCCGGGCCCGCCGCGGCCATCGACAAGGCCGGCGACGGCTATCTGAGCGATGTCCTGCGCAAAGGCGACATGGACGGTGAGACCGGCCGCACCTCGATGCTCTACAAAGTGCCCGGCGTCGGTTGCGAGCGGGTCCTCCTGGTCGGCTGCGGCAAACGCGAGGAATTCGGCCGCCGCAACTACGGCAAGGCCCTGGCCGCCGCGGTGACCCTGCTCAACGACACCCACATCACCGCGGCCCTGTGTACGCTGCCGGAGCTCGGCCCCGCCGACATGAGCCCATACCACGCGGTGCGCGACGCCGTGACCACCTGCGCCGACACCCTCTACCGCTATGACCGGACGAAGCAGGAAAAGAAGGCCCCCAAGCCCGCGCTCGAACGCTTCGCGATCTCGATAGCGCAGGAACAGGACGCGGAAACCGCTCGGCAGGCGGTCCGCCACGGCGCCGCCATCGTTCGGGGCGTCACCCTGGCGAAGGACCTGAGCAACCTGCCGGGTAACCTCTGTACCCCGACCTACCTTGCGGAGAAGGCCATCGATCTGGGCCGGGATCATACCCGGTTGCGGGTGGAGATCCTGGAAGAAAAGGACATGGAGGCGCTCGGCATGGGCGCCCTGCTCTCGGTCTCCCGCGGCAGTCGCCAGCCCGCCAAGCTCATCCTGATGGAATATCGGGGCGGAACGGAAGGCGCCAAGCCGATGGTGCTGGTCGGCAAGGGCCTCACCTTCGACGCCGGCGGGATCTCGATCAAAGCCTCCCCCGATATGGACGAGATGAAGTTCGACATGTGCGGCGGGGCGAGCGTCTTCGGCGCCATGCTCTGCGCCCTGGCGCTCGAGCTCCCCCTCGACCTGATCGGGGTCATCCCGGCATCCGAGAACATGCCGGACGGCGACGCCAACAAGCCCGGCGACATCGTCACCAGCCTATCCGGCCAGACCATCGAGGTGCTGAACACCGACGCCGAGGGCCGACTCATCCTGTGCGACGCCCTGACCTATTGCGAGCGTTTCGATCCCGAGGTCGTGATCGACATGGCGACCCTGACCGGCGCCTGCGCCGTCGCGCTCGGCAAGCATCCAAGCGGCCTGTTCACGCAGGACGAGCAGCTTGCGGCGGACATCCTCGCGGCCGGTGAGGCCGCTGGCGATCGCGCCTGGCGTATGCCCTTGTGGGACGACTACCAGGAGGAATTGGACAGCAATTTCGCCGATATGGCCAACATCGGCGACAGCCGCTGGGGTGGGGCCATCACCGCCGCCTGCTTCCTCGCGCGCTACGCCGAGAAATATCCCTGGGCCCACCTGGACATCGCCGGCGTCGCCTGGCGCAGCGGCAAGAAAAAGGGCGCCACCGGCCGGCCGGTATCCCTGCTGACCGAGTTTATGCTCAAGCGCAGCGGCCAACTCAAGTGACCCGAGTCGATTTCTACTCCCTCAAGGAACCCGGTCGGGGGGACCGGTTTCTCCTCGCCTGTCGCCTGGTGGAACGCATCCACGGGGACGGACACCGCATCTTCATCCAGGTCCCGGACCAGGAGCAGGCGCGCCACCTCGACCGCCTGCTCTGGACCTTCCGGCAGCAAAGCTTTCTCCCCCACGGGCTGGCCAACGACAGTGACCGCGCGTTTACGCCGATCCTCATCGGCCACGATGATGATCCGGGCGAAGAGAACCAGGTACTGATCAACCTCTCTCCGGAGGTCCCCCCCTTCTTCGGGAGCTTCGAGCGCCTCTGCGAGCTGATCGACCAGGACGCGGAGGTGCGTGCGGCCGGTAGGAAACGCTATGTGTATTACCGCGATCGCGGTTATCCCCTGCACCACCATGAGATCCGGCTTTAGCGTCCGTTTCGCCTCAGTTGTTACCAACCTTTTGATGGGGTACAGCCCATCCCGCATGGATGATGTGGACGGCATGGACAAGGTGGACGACGGGACATTTTCTCTGCGTCTCCGCGGTTCAAACCGGCCCGCGGCCGGTTGATAGCCCGTAGGCTGGGTTAGGCGCGTACCGCGTGTCGGCGTGTGCCGACAGGTCGAACGCGCCGTAACCCGGCATGCCCCAGTCCGTGGTGTCGGGTTTCGCTGTGCTCAATCCAGCCTACGGGCTCGAATGAATGGGGGCTCCAATTCGTGAAGATTCTTCAGGCCCGAATCGGATTTTTTATGTCTATGGGAACATTCGCGTCGATTCATATGATTCCTAGCGCATTGGGGGGCTTAAGAGAGCAAGAAATCAGGTGAAATGGGGTATCGGCACCCCGTTGCACCTGATCCCGGATCTGCGCCGCCGTTGGGTGTTACGCAAGTCCCCCGCCGGACCGTTGCGAGACTATCTGGAAGCGCCCTTCCCGAAGTCGTCCATGGACTATCGGGAGGTCGCGCTCCTCGCCGTCGACATTGAGACGACCGGGCTCGACCCGAAGCGCGACGCCATCCTGAGCGTGGGTTGCGCGGAGGTGCAGCACAACCGCATCGACCTCGGCAGCGCCTGCCATCGCCTGGTGCGGACCGCTCGCGCCATCCCGGAGGGCAGCGCCGTCGTCAATTGGATTACCGATGACCAGGCGGCACAGGGGAAATGCCTGGAAGTCGTGCTCGCGGAGCTGCTGGAAAGACTGGCGGGAAAGGTGTTGATCGTGCACCACGCGACCATGGAAAAGGGCTTCCTCGGCAATGCCTGTCGGCGGATCTACGGGGTTGGGTTGCCGCTCCTCATCATCGACACCCAGGCGTTGGCCAAACGCATCTACGAACGCCGCCATATCCCCTACGAGGGCTCGGACCTGAGTCTGCATGCCCTGGGCGTGGGTTACAACCTGCCCCGCTATCGTGCCCACAATGCCTTGAGCGACGCCCTCGCCACGGCCGAGCTGTTTCTCGCCCAAGCGTCCTATCGGGACCACGGCAAGGGAGTACCCCTGCGAGATTTCCTGGCTTGGTAACAGCGTACCCGGCAAAGCCGACCGGGAAGCACAAGAACAGTTCCTCGCCGAGAACGAAAAGCTCCAGGAAACCAAGGGGAAGGATGACCCGATTTATTTTATGGATGCCGTCCATCCGCAACACAATCC
>Ga0209428_1000226_pt1 | contig 11685 bp, 1 predicted proteins | sample OlaalgELextract1_2_FD_187377 | JGI IMG/M metagenome (GOLD analysis project Ga0209428, IMG submission 187377) | Olavius algarvensis symbiont microbial communities from Tuscany, Italy - Type G ELBA extract 1 (SPAdes) (version 2) | ecosystem: Host-associated > Annelida > Digestive system >...
CAAGCTCGCAATAGTTCGTCCCACAGATATCATAAACCATAGATACCTTACCTCCTATTGGCTGACACGGAATCGGCTGTTGCCGATAGTCCGCCATTGCGCAGAAGCGACAGAGAAGTTAGATTGACCTATTTACGACGTCATTATAAATAGGTCAAAATGCCGGGTGCCACACCTCCCCTAATGTAAACAACAACAAGTCGTCTGCTGCCATCAGTGCGCCGTCGGCATTGGTACGAAAACTTAAAATGTATTTATCACAGGATGTCAGCTTGTATCGATACCGCTGAATTGTAAATAAGTCGAAGTGGTTGCCGGGGGTGTGGTTTATTGATAATTATGACACATCATTTACCGGTAATAAAACATAAACCCACAAACGTCAACATCTCTTACGGCCTGCATTAGAAGCCAGAGTTAGGCCTACATTGTTCATTAGGCGTACATGTCACTTGTCACTCCTTATTTTGTACATACTACCGTATAGCACCTGCATTCTTATAATCAATGCCTGCAATGTTTTGTATGTACATAATAGTGAAATACCATGTAATGACCCATATTACACCAAAACATTACGTTTATATTTTTACCTATTTCATGTGCACAGGTAACATGCCGCGTTGTTCCGCAACTGGATGCAAGAACAGATATGGGCCTAAACATGAACCTGGAAAATCATTTCATTGGTGAGTATTTTACATATATGACCTTGAACATTTCTTAGCTTAGTTTAGTTTTAATTTTTTGTTTATCTCGTGTGTTGCATTTTATTTTTGATGTAAAATAAAGTCTATATATGTAACTACCGTAAGTCCTCTAATAAACGCCGGGTCTCAATTAAACGCCGGGGGTTCTAAGGTCCGTGTTCCAATAAACGCCGGGTCTCTAATAGACGCTGGTGTATTGCCGAGTTACGGTAGTACCAACTGCTACACAGAGAGAACAAAGAAAAGCAATGCTATGCAACACTATTGCAACAGTGATGACATTAATCAATAATGACAACGTGATGCCGGGTATATTATGCTTGCGATCATCCACATACTGACAGAAATAGGCCTAGTGGCGTAACAACACAATGAAAAGATGCAAGTCCTATGAGAGAACGCAGAACTGATTTTGCACATGGTAGGCCTAACATGCAACAGACGCCGGGGCCGGGGGTGCTGAAGTTCATGTTCCAATAAACGCCGGGTCTCTAATAGACGCCGGGGGGTTTTGGCGCCGTGTTCTAATACACGGGGGCGTTTATTAGAGGATTTACGGTATACTGTAGTGTTAATACCATTTTAACTTTTACACTTTGTTATTTGGTTTTACTTCAACATATATTAACATACTAATTTCACTGTTGTTACTTGAAATTGTTGTTTTTTTGTTGTTAACAGAGATGGTCCACACTTTTTCGTTAACGCAACGAAATGTGGCAAGCAGCTGTCAGTTATAGTTGTCTATGTTGCTGCTCAATAAACAACCAAGGCAGCCATTATAGAAACTAATGGAACAGTTATAAATGACATGCTGTTTATAGTGGAATCTGAATACCAGCTGTTGACATTGAAATACTGCACACGTTGATTGTACATTAACTGGTTGCAAATTATGACAGTGTTTATTTTATTTAATCATTAAAGCGACAAAGGACTGTAAGCTGCTGACGTGTATGTAGACAATGTAAGTATAAATTATGCAATGACACGGATGGACTGGATGTGTCCATCAGCTACATTCTGACCTCTGGTGATTTTAATATTCAACTGGTATCTAATCGACTCACCCAATATGAATTGAGTTGTGCATGACAACTTTGTTAATAAAGAAATTTGATGATGATGACAGACCGAATGCCAGACAAACAGCATTGATCACATAACCTCCTTGGTGGTGGTGGTAAAAAAATCTAGATACATAACATTCCTATACTGCATACTAGATAGGCATTCTTATTTCTTAGTTAACTGAAATTCTGTATAGTTTTATCGTTGGCACAGTGAGGCATATCATTAAAGCTGAGAGCACTTACAGTACATATAATTGTTCCATGATATACCTGGAGATGAGCTATTAATGTGCTTATGTCAGTCAATCCATCAGCGTGTTAGTAGTTAGCCTGCTATCCAGCACCCAGATCCATTACTTCAACATTATAACATAAAATAAAAAGGAAAGATAAACAGTACAGTGAAAACAAAAAATGAAAGGTTAATATACAATGACCAATAACTAGCAGAATTTAGATCCTTGAACCACTCAGAAAAGAGAATTAAGATGCATTATTAGCTTATCACCTAACACATTTAGCAAATGAGACTATTTCAATAACAATAATTATAGGTGCAATGCGTCACACTGCACCTATCAAAATACGATAGGTTCAGTTCGCATAAATTTTACTTTACTGGGCGGTTATTCCTCGCCTTGTGGGTCAGTTAAAGAGTGAGGGCTAGTGCCAGTTATTGGTACTGTGTGCATATACAGGGTTGCCCAAAAAATTGCACATTTCCATTTGAGATCACATAACTTTGCAACGACTGACGACAGATGATGGTTGTCAAGGCAAAGGGTGGTCATGTTGAATTTCATCTGAACTAACCGAAGGTGTTAGATATCGTCCTTGTTTTACAGTATTTCGAATGAAAATTGAGCAAAACTCGTGCGTAATTGTCAAATTCAATGCCATTTTGGTGGACTTACAATTTATGCAAATTAGGCAAAGAATATTTAACTGCACTGACATGCAACTTATGTATTTCATTCAAGACAAAACAAAATTCTGAAACTTTTCACGTATTACACGCCTGTCTATAATTAGTCGTTGCAAAGTTGTGATCTCAAATGGAAATGTGCATTTTTTTGGCCACCCTGTACAGTGTTTTTAGGTTTTAGGTTACGGATAGGGTGAGGTTGACTCAATACTGGGGCTTTGCCCCTGTACCTCAGTTCCACCCCCAGATGCCTTTCAGTGGTTCCACTTTCCAAAGCTCCTGCATGTAAAGTCTATCTTTTGGTACTTAATCATTGACCATGTCACTTTATTTAGGCCACTCAGCAACCAAGAGCTGACAGAAATATGAAAGTGATTTCTTGGGCTGATGCAAACTGCAAAAAACAAACTTAAGCACACAAGTTGATTTTACAGTGATGCAGCCAAGGTTTATACTATGTGGTGCATAGCTGACAAATCAACACCTACATAGCTTGTAGACACTAGAGACAGTCTCTGCCTTCTGAATTGAGTACATTATCTACTTCTACTGTGTAATTTGATACAGTTTTTGGACATGTGCAAAGAAGGTAAGTACAATGCTGTTTTATTCACCATATTGCCAACAATATACCAGAGTTGTTGGCTTCATAATAACAATAATAATAACATGAACACCATTCAGCATTATTGGCACAAATGCTAAACAGAATAGGCAGTTGCATGAAAAGAACAATAATGCAGACTCTGTAAATACGTTTGTATTTATTTAAAAATTTTTGTTTTTGATTGTCAATATATAATGTGATTTATATATACTCATGCCTGGTATTCCAAAATATTTCTGCATTGAATTTTAAATATACTTTAACCCAAATTATTGACTTTTAGATAGATTTATCACAAAAAACCAACAAAGGTGCCATGCAAACTTTATGCATCATAATACGTTTTGGCAGTTATATCCTCCAAATGTAACGATGCATTATATCAGGAATCACCCCTTGAAGCAACACTCTGGCTGAGATTAACACATACCTTATGTCTGCTGTCACAGCAATGTCAAATGCGATACATACTTCGTTACTGATAAATATCTAATAATATATACCATATATACACTGTGTTCAAAAAAAAACGTGACTACATTTTCGATGAAAAGCTGTAGTATAACTGACCGTTTACAAAGATTTTTGGCATACTTATTATCAGGAGTACAGGCCATCGACAGGTATATTTAGTTTCCCACCTCATCTATTTCGTGCAGCTACTTTACCTTGGAAAACTGTCGAGACCTAAATATCTCGAATTTAGCCTTTAATTGCTGATTTCCTAATATTACAAAAATAGGAAATTTATTACAGAACTGTCACCATATTATTTTACTTACTTATTATTTAACTTACGGTGTAGAATAGAACAATAACAAGATTTATTGCAAACGGTAAGGTTGTTTATCAGCGAGTGAGATGAGAGATGCAATTGGCTTCAGACAACAGCTGAGCACGACATCGTTTGAAGCATGTGAGCTGAAGATCACGGTGAATTATTTTCCTGTGTACACTTCTACACTTTTTAATCAGAATCACATCTTCCTGTGAAATCTTCATGATTTTGTTTAAAAAAAGCTGCACTAAATAGGTGAGGTGGGAAAATAAAAACACCTGTCGATGGCCTATACTCTCAGTAATACGTGTGCCAAAAAATCTTTGTAAACAGTCAGTTCTGGTTCAACTTATCATCAAAAACGTGGTCACATGCTATTTTTGGAACACAGTGTATTTTCAAGGCAGAACACGAAATATGTTAATCTCCGCTGTAACGTTCACTTAATGCCCAACCAGCACATCATGCATGACACAACGGGTGAAGTCCGATTCAAACGTCTTAAACTGAATCCCAAAATCTAGTCATTATCAGCATTGACTTCAAGCAGAATCGTTTCCAGTAACTCCAGCACAGTCAACATGATCGTTTACAAGCTGTAACACTTCGTCAGTCAACAATGACGTGAACTACAAACACCACAAAGACAATATTAGTCAGTAGAAGAATAGGCTAAAATGTGATGCAAAGCTGTTTGATAGCTTCAATCAACACAAAATCACACTATGACAAAAATGAATTACCAATGCAGACAATTTACTAAATAAATCAGCACTGTCAATTGTTCGCAAGACGGGATTATTCTCGAACTGTCTCTTCCTACAACCAGTGGCGGCGCCAGAAATTTCTTCCTGTCGTCGTCTGTCTGTGACGTTTGTAACCTGATGCACTGCAGATTGCAATACTATATTAATTAAGTTAATAGGCCTATATTAAAGGGAAGCTAAAGCATAAACAATCATTACGTCAGTTGAGAGGCAGATGTATTACAATAACAATACCGCACAACACAGCTTGCTTACAAAAAAGAAAAAAGAAAATGAATGAAATAAAAATTTGATACAATGCTATACATTACCGTGTATCTCAATACTTGCCAGAAGTCTATAATCAACAGATGCCGAGGTATCTATTCAAGAATTTGCAGTAGTACTACTAATAAAAAAAATTATGCATATATGCCTCAGCAGTGCTACGCATTAACATAATCCAAATACCACTGGTCAAGGTCATAAGCTGAAATCATCTGTACGTCTCATGTCTGCCTCTTCTTAATGCGGGAAACAAAATACTGTTGCTGTGTCATTAGAGGCGGGCGGGGACATACTGTGTTGGCCAAACCCAGCGGCCACACTTCTTGTTACAATCGGCATGTATGTGTATGTGTTTACAGCTTTCCACATAGCAAACCGAAATTGCTTCAAACATGGATCAAAAATGTACAGAAGAAAAACTGGTATCCATCACAATCATCCCTGTTATGCAGTGATCACTTCTTACCAAAAATGTTGAACAGAACTGGCCAAAAGGTGCAACTTAGGAGTGGAGCTGTACCAACAGTATTCATCTGCAGCACAATAAGTCATTGTTGCACTGATGTTAATGAACTGACAAAGAATCATGCAGTATGCAAAGACCACAGTTACTGCAAGACCAGTGACAGTGACTCACCAGACAAGGCCACAGCAAATGCTGAAGCAAACACAGATACGGAGACTGCTGTCCAGCAAACCAGTGACACATCTGCCAACAGTTCTACAGACACAAACACCATCACTCATCCAACTGCATGTGATCATCATTATTTCATCAGGCACAGCCCACGCTTTCTAAAACGCAAACTCGAAAAAAGCCACGCCCTGAGTGTAATGCTGAGAAAACGACGAAAAATACTACAACAAAGAATTAGACGCTTGAAAAAAAAGGTAACATCGCTGTCTGAAATAACTGAAACTCTCAAAGAAAACCATATGATTTCTGAAAATGGTGCAGATGTGTTAACAGGAGGTTTCAGTGACATTCCAAAAGAAGTAGTAACAAGAATGCTGAGAGACAAAAAGAAAGGTCATCTTCAACGTACCAAGTACCCCCCAGCATTGAGAAAGTTCGCTCTCACACTGAATTTCTATTCACCGAAAGCTTACCGATATGTTCGTGACACGTTTGAGCTTGCCCTGCCACATCCGTCAGTACTGCAGTCATGGTACAGAAGTGTTGACGGCGAACCAGGCTTTACAAGTGAGGCACTCGATGTCCTGAAGCAGCATGTCAAACGTGCCAAATCAAATGACAAAGAGGTTCTTTGCAACTTGACACTGGACGAAATGTCAATACGCAAACACATCGAGTGGGATGGGGCAAGATTTCGCGGTTATGTTGACATTGGGACTGAGACTGACGATGACACACTACCTGCTGCAACCGAAGCCCTAGTCTTCATGCTAGTGGCTCTTGACGCGAGCTGGAAACTCCCAATTGCGTATTTCTTAATTACCGGAATGACAGGCACGGAGCGTGCAAACTTGGTGCTTGAATGCCTCAGAAAGCTGCACACTATTGGCGTACGTGTGACATCTGTTACCTGTGACGGTGCATCCAGCAACCAAAACATGTTTCTTCAACTTGGAGCAAGCCTTAGTAGAGAGAAAATTCAGCCATGGTTCCAACATCCATCAGACCCAAGGTGTCATGTATACATCATTCTTGATGTATGTCATATGTTAAAGCTGATCAGGAACACCTTTGCGAGTCAAACCTTGGTGGACAATAATGGAAAACAAATAAAGTGGCAGTATGTCGAAAGCTTGAATGAACTACAACAAACCAATGGTCTTCGTGCTGGCAATAAACTTCGCACATCACACATGCAGTGGCAGAAACAGAAAATGAAAGTGAATTTAGCAGCACAAGTCTTGAGTACCAGTGTAGCAGACTCTCTGCAGTTCTGTCTAGAGGAAAACATTGATGGATTTCAAGACTGTGAGGCCACCATTGAATTCATACGAACAATAGACCATCTGTTTGACATCCTGAACTCCAGAAATCCTCTTGGTAAGTACTCAAAGGCTCCACTTCGTCTCAGCAACAAATCCATCTGGTTTCCGTTTCTAACACAAGCCAAAACATACTTGCTGACTGTTACAAACACATCTGGCACTCTCATGACAGCCACAAATCGAAAAACAGCATTTCTTGGATTTGCCGTGGCAATTGATGCTGTAATAGGGCTATTCCATGACCTAGTCATGCCCACAGTCAATCCACCTCTACAGTATCTACTCACATACAAGCTGAGCCAAGATCATCTAGAGCTTTTCTTTGGCTGCATCCGACTCCGTGGTGGATGTAACAACAACCCAACTGCAACACAGTTTGTGGCAGCATATAAGCATCTGCTTGTCCACCATGAAGTTAAAGTCACCAACGGAAACTGTCAGACACTTGATCACATAACAATCCTGTCGGCCAACACCCTCTGGAATGAAAAAGTCACTCATCAACAGGACTCTGCTCACACGATTGCAAAAAACATGATCACATACGACCTGATACCCATTACAGCCACAGACATCAATTTTGACGAAATTCCTGACCCAATTCAACTGTCAAGATATGTCGAAAATGCAGTTGCATACATAGCCGGATACGTCACAAGGAACTTGCTAAAACATCTGAGCTGCAGGATCTGTGCAGTCGCTCTAACAAAAGAAGACACAAAGTGCGACCGTAATCAGTGTCACCTGATACATGTGAAAGATCGCGGTGGACTGATTACACCATCTACGACCACAGTGGCAGTGTGTGCAGAAGCAGAACGATGCTTTCAACGCCTGAAGGTCTCACAGCCACCATCTTGTCCGAACTTTGCTGAAACAGTGATGCTCTGTGTCACAGAAAACGTCATGACTCGTCAGCAGGCAGTCTTTCCACAGCTCCACAACCACATGTTTGACACTGAACCTGAAAACAATCACGTCATTCATCTTGTAAAAGCTGTGGCACAGGAATATATAAAGATCCGTCTCTATCACTGGGGGAAAGAATACAGCAATCAAATCACTGGACCAAAAGTTCGAAAAAGCTTGTCAAAATTAATCCTTTTCCGACACCAGTAACGCAAATTAGACTGCCGTACTGTTCACTTCTATGCAAACAAGCTCACTTGTCGCAGAGGAGTCTTGTGATGCTCCATGTCACTGAAATCAGGCTATCACTCAAGGTCATTTTAAATTACGACATTGATTAGGACACAATTTCCTATTAGTATTTTGTTCTAACTATGTCTTATTGCAGATACCTGTGATAATTACGATGTACCTGACTAACTTAAGATGTATGTCGCGGCCGTCTGTCACCTTTGACTCGATCGGTCGGACAAGTTCGGATAATGTTCTGTTGTTGAGTTGTTAATTATGAGTATGTTGTGTGCATATGGTAAACATATATAAATAATCACGGAAATTGACGTTAAACTGAATAAGTGGCAATACTACAATGAAAAATGACTTAGAAAAGGAAGTAAATGAGTTTTAAAAAATTATAATACCACCACGGGATCGAAGCCACGACCTATAGCATAACATCCGAGCGCCGTACCACTGAGCTATGTGGCCAGTCGCTGGAAGCGGTGTAAAGCTGCAATATAAGCTAGCAATGTTAGGTACACGACCTGTTAATGCAGGCGCATGCGTAGACGAACCAATCACGGGGCTGCCACACACTCATGCATTATGCATAAAGTAGGAAAAATGTAAAAATGCTTCCGGACTTGGGAACAGGCTCATAATATGCAGGCTTGCGTATCCGGAGGCTAGGCACAAAAATACTAAAACATCATAATAACCAGAAAAATACGAACCAAGTATGAAGAGCTCCATACGACTACGCGTTGTCCTATAAGCTCCAGTAGCGATACACTCATAGACACCAGCATCCTCAGCCGACACCTGGTTGATGATCAGCGTACCGTCGTGGGTCACGTGGTCCACCGTCAATCTTGGACCATCGAATTTCCGGCTGCTGCAATCTTGCACATCGCAGTGGAACGTTATCACCATTAACACTTTATGGGCACATTAAAACCGCAGAGCAACGAACCATTATACAGCAATACGGTGATTGGTACATTGGCCGTTAATGGGTGGGCTGTTACATTTGGTACAGCGACTTAAGGCCATATATATAACAATAATGCCTGATGCCAGCCACCTATTACATTCACATAGGCCTACAATGTAAGGTGGGCGACCGTACTACTTTACACTTATCTTATACCATTTCCGATATATTCAACATCAAATAATGGCACGCCCTTGTACTGCAGGTTAGGGGATATTAAAGGTCACTGAATGTGCCACAAGTCAACTGTAAATGTAGCTGTATTTGACTGTGTTCTACTTATTTGACATTTGGCTGGCTACCGATGCCTGCATTTACATGCTTGTTACACCTTGTGGATCAGCCTGATGTATGATTTCTCCAATTTATGTAAATAGTTGTTTCATTAACCAGTGAAAGTTTGAATAGTTTTTTTACCAGTTGTGTCAGAATTTGACTGGCAACTGTGTTTGTCATTCACTAGTATGTATACAACAGCTTAAACAGTGTTGAATGTTGTTTAGTGTTAGCAAAAGATAACATTTGTTTATTGTGTCATGTTTAGCATGTGAACCAATGTAATTTACCAGCTATGGATTGCGATCACGTGATCCTGAATTCTGGGATCCTGGCTGAATTCTCCAATCCTGTAATCCTAGCATTGGCGGCTATTTCTTAATGTGAAGAAATAATGATATTTAATTGGGCTTTAGTCTCGATTACATTATTTTCATTCGCCACGTGGACTGAGATGGTGGCTCAGAAAACTGACAACTATTCATTGGTATAATGTGCAAACATTTCCTAACTAGCACATACACAAAATCATTTCTTGTTACCGAGCAATCTTTCTATCAGTACAGGTCATGCTAATTAATGCCCGCAATGCCTGCAACGCCCCCAAACTCGATCAAAGGTACCTACTAACCCTAACCGTAGTGCAAAACTGAATAAGTGCTATAACTGGCACTAGCCCTTACTGCTGAACCATAACCGACCCACGAGGCGGTATAATACTGAATAAGACTGCTAACCCTAACCCTAAGGCAGTGTGAAGCATGTTCCACACACCCTGCTTATATATACATAGGCTACAATCGATCGATAGCCAGTGGTGCGTGGCCGACTGTGTCATATACTCAGCTTCATGCTAAACGCCGTCAACAGCTACTCACTGACGGCGTTTGCGGGCGTATTTTAGCATGAGCGATCAGTACCTACCATATGCATTACAACATAAGCAGCAACAGCAGACGCACATGCAACACAGAACAGCCACTCGTGAGTGGCCAGCATGAACTCAGCCGGTGCCAAATGCCAACAGGATAGGTCATTTAATTTGCTCTCTTCATCGATTGGTGACGTCAAGCCTAAAAACCGGCAAAGTCCGGACACATAAAAATTGCCGTAGTTATCACTGCAATTGACTTTTATTATTATGCCCCCGCCTAGGGGGCATAATGCGGTGATCGGCGTCCGGCGTCAGTCCGTCTGATGTCGCGTACATCGGCTCAAAGTCTAAAACCAAAAGGCCTAGGAAGACGAAACTTTGCACAGGGGTACCCCAGGTCACATGCGACTCCCACACAGACTTCAAGGTCAAAAGGTTAAAAGTCAAGGTCACGAGGCGGGGGCATATTGTGGCGGCGACCTAGCCGCACAGCTTGTTTTTTTCTACAGTACCGGTACATCTCTATTATCTAACGAATATATATGAGACTCAGCCTGTAGCCACTTCACTACATGCATTAAAGGGCCAAACACTGGTTCCTTTTAATTTAAGCTGAAAACTCCCCTTTAGCATTTTTGGGTAGTGTGAAGATAAGTAGGCGCAATCCCTGTTCTCCCTTTTTTAGTGTCAGTTATAGCATAAACCGTCATAAAATATTATAGTACTTATTCAGTATTATACCGCCTCGTGGGTCGGTTAGGGTTCAGCAGTAAGGGTTAGTGCCAGTTATAGCATTGCGCCTATCTTCATGTGCCCCGCATTTTTGGATTGAAACAGACGCATAAAAACCAAGAATGAATCGATTACATTACTCACATACATCTCCCCACATTGAGTTACTACAGAAAGTGTTTCAATTTTTGTTCATAGTCTTTTAGCAACGTTTGACAAGGTTCATATGTCCGGCCGGGCCGGGCCGGCTTTTAGGCTTGACCGATTGGTGATCCTAATTCCTAATACACTCCACCAGACAACACCAACCCTCCAACTGACCTTAACCCGAGCACTAACTTCATCCTCTGTAACAGTAGAGAAAAATGCGTAAGACAGAGATGACCAGGGAAAATCAAACCTATCCCTTTCAAACAATTTAGCGTCTGATTCTTTGTGATCATCGGCAAACTCGCCGTTACATGCTGTGATATCACTTAAAATTATCGCACAAAAATCATAACACTACAATATTACAACATTACAACAAATTACAATTGTCAATGTCATAATCGCTTACCATTCACTTATAAGGTTAGCATTTTCGAGGCCG
>Ga0209428_1000227_pt1 | contig 11661 bp, 11 predicted proteins | sample OlaalgELextract1_2_FD_187377 | JGI IMG/M metagenome (GOLD analysis project Ga0209428, IMG submission 187377) | Olavius algarvensis symbiont microbial communities from Tuscany, Italy - Type G ELBA extract 1 (SPAdes) (version 2) | ecosystem: Host-associated > Annelida > Digestive system >...
AGCTGGTATAACCCATATCGATTACATTCGACGCTGAATTATGTCAGCCCGAATGATTATGAAAAACGACTACTCGAAACGAAGCATGCCGCTTAACTGGGGTGTATCAAAAAGTTTGACCACGTCATTACTCGGCCGACGATGTCCAGGAAGCGGTGCGTTCCGAGCGTGAATTACAGAATCCACACCCGGTTTTTAGCGCTTTCATGGAACAGGAGTATAGCGAGTGTTTCGCACGCGATGACGTGCGGCTGCGCGTTATCCCGATCTACATGGGGCTGATCCGCCAGATCGACGATCAGCTCGGGCGCCTGTTCGATTACATGAAACAACGTGAGCTTTTCGATAACTGCATGATCGTGCTCACCAGCGATCACGGCGATTATCTCGGCGACCACTGGCTCGGCGAAAAGGATTTGTTTCACGAAGCGTCGGTCAAGATACCGATGATTATCGTCAATCCCAATTCCACCGCGGACGAAACCCGTGGCAGCGTTTGCGGGGAAATGGTCGAGGCGATCGACTTGCTGCCGACCTTCGTCGAATTCGCCGGCGGCAAGATCAACCACGAACGCGCCGAAGGTCATTCGTTGATACCTTTGCTGCGCTCACGCATCGCGCCCGGCGACTGGCGCCGCTACGCTGTCAGCGAAATCGACTATTCGGATCGCGGCCCGAGGACCCTGCTGAATCAGCCGCCTTATGACTGCCGCGCGGTCATGTTAAGAGCCCGGCGCTGGAAATATATCCACTACAACCTGTTTCGTCCGCAATTGTTCGATATGCAACACGATCCCAAGGAGTTAAACGATTTGGGCGACGACCCGGAATACCAAAATGTGCATGCCCAGATGCAGCAACTCCTGCTCGGCTGGCGGCGGCGGCTTAAACCGCGCGTCGGCATGGCTTACGACAAGCTGGCCGGCATGGGCCCCGAACGCGATGAATCCCTCGGTATAGTTATCGGTCGATGGTAGAATTATCGCGATGGTAGAGGACGGATCAGATCAATGTATCATGCTGGCAGGTACGGACTTCGACTAGCTAGACTGTTGCGCTGCCTCGCCCTAATATGGCTGGGATCGATACCCTTGGGCGCGGCGGCTACCGATATCCATTGGTTGTGGGATGATCGTTGCGCCGAATGCCACGGCCATTCGGCCGATTTCGCCCGCAGCTTTTTACGCATTACCGACAACCGGCTACTGGGCCGGCATCAATTCCGGGAACTGCACCTGTTCCTCGGCAATCACTACACCCCGGAGCGCGACGTCGACGCCGTTTACGATATGTTACAGGCCCAGGTGCTAACAGTGCCGCGCTATCGCGAAGAATGCAGCGCCTGCCACGGCGGCGCCGCGGAGTTCATACGCAATGCCATGCTGGTACAATCGGGTACGCTGACGAGTCGCGCGACGCGACAGCCGATCGACGAGTTCATGCAGTCTCATCGCCGCCTCGACCCGCAAAGCATCGAGTTTTACCTGCGATTGCTGAAGCGGGTGGCGAACGAGGTTTATGGCGAATAGGTGCAAATCCGCCGCGCTGGAATGGATTTTTCGCGAGATACTTTGGTGAAATTCCGCTCCCACGCCGGATGACATTGCGCAACGGCATCGAAAATCGGGCTACCGATAACCTGACTCGAAAATTCGCCCGGCGGCTGAATATCGATTGACTCGGGTTCGAACGATACCGGAAAATTCCAGGCTGAAAATACCCGACCCGTTACCGAGCAAACTTATGACGCCCGAAGAATTCCGCCGCGCCGGACATCAACTGATCGACTGGATCGCCGACTACCGCAATAATCTCGAGCAGCGCCCGGTGCGCGCCCAGATCGAGCCTGGAGAAATCCGCCGCGCCCTGCCGCGGACGCCGCCCGAATCACCCGCCGGCGCCGAGCAACTGCTGGCCGAGCTCGAACAAGTCCTCGTGCCCGGAATTACCCAGGTGCAGCACCCGATGCACTTCGGCTGGTTTCCATCGAATGCATCATTGGCCTCCACGCTGGGCGACATTGCCAGTTCGGGACTCGGCTGTCTCGGCATTTCCTGGGAAAGCTGCCCGGCACTGACCGAACTGGAGGAAGTAGTTTGCGACTGGCTGCGTCAGCTCACCGGCCTGTCGCAAAACTGGGAAGGCTGCATCCAGGACACCGCGTCAACCTCTTGCCTGACCGCTTTGCTAATCGCACGCGAGCGCGCGAGCGATTATAGCGAGAGCCGAGGAGGATTACAGGCCGAAGACAAACCATTGATAGTCTATACCACCGAAGAAGCCCATTCATCGGTGATTAAAGCCGCTTTGTTAGCCGGCTTCGGGCGTGACAATTTGCGCCTGGTGGCAATGGATGGCGCCTCGCGCGCTATGTCGGCGACCGCGCTGGCGCGGCAAATCGAGGCCGATATCGCAGCCGGCTCCCTGCCTTGCGCCATCGTGGCATTGACGGGATCGACCGGGGTTGTCGCTTTCGACCCAATCGACCAAATAACAGCGATTGCGGCCAGGCATGCGATTTGGGTACATGTCGATGCGGCGATGGCCGGCAGCGCCATGCTGCTGCCTGAATACCGCCATCTGTGGGAGGGCGTCGAGGCGGCGGATTCGATTGCCTGGAACCCGCACAAGTGGATGGGAACAATCCTCGATTGCTCACTGTTTTACCTGCGCGACGTACAACACTTGGTGCGCGTGATGTCGACTAATCCAAGTTACCTGCGCTCCAATGTCGACCACGAGGTTCGTCAGTACCGCGACTGGGGCATACCGCTGGGGCGGCGTTTCCGCGCGCTGAAAATCTGGTATCACCTCGGGATCGACGGCATCGATGCGATCAGGGCGAGGCTGCGGCGCGACCTGGATAATGCTCAATGGTTTGCGCAACGGGTAAGCGCCAGCGAAAACTGGCAAGTACTGGCGCCGGTCAATTTGCAAACCGTTTGTATCCGCCATCAACCCGACGGATTCGAGGGCGAATCGCTGGACCGGCATACCCTGGCCTGGGTCAACGCCATCAACCAATCCGGCGCGGCTTTCATGAGCCCGGCGCAACTCGATGGCCGCTGGATGGCAAGGGTGTCGATCGGGGTCGAAGCAACGACGCGCGCCCACCTCGAAAAATTATGGCAACTGATACAACTCCATGCGAATGAAGTTACCGGCGAATCGAAGTTACCCTCAAATTCATAAGACATTGTTATAAAAAAAGGATACATTACGCGGTTTTTAGACTTCAATCGGTAGCGAACGACGATGGCGAATATCACCTGGAAAATGGAGGACGGCAGCGAAATCAGCGCCGACGTCAAAGACGGCCTGAACCTGATGGAAGCGGCCACTGCGAACAATGTTCCCCATATCGAGGGTGAGTGCGGCGGTTGTCTTTCCTGCGCCACCTGCCACGTCTTTGTCGACCCCGAATGGCTCGCCAGAACCGGTGAAATCGATGACATCGAGGACACCATGCTCGATATGACCGATGTCGAACGCGAGGACAATAGCCGACTCAGCTGCCAGATAATCGTAGCGCCCGAGCTCGACGGTCTGCTGCTGTACGTCCCGGAGCCGGAGTGATCCGATGTCCACGCCCGTCATAATCGTCGGCGCGGGCCAGGCCGCGGCCTCATTCATTTCGCGGCACAAGTCGCTGGGTAACTCCGCACCGCTGTTATTGATCGGAGCCGAGCCATACCCGCCTTACCAGCGTCCGCCGCTGTCGAAAAAGTATCTGCTCGGTGAACTGGCACGCGAACGCCTGTTCATCCGGCCGCCGCAATGGTATGTCGACCAAGGGGTCGCGACTCGATTCGAGACGCGCATCACCGAAATCAGGCGCGCCGACAAGCAGGTGATAACCGACAACGGCGAGGTAATCGACTACGACAAGCTAATCCTGTGCACCGGTTCGCATGCCCGCCGGCTACCCGCCGAGCTCGGCGGAAACCTGCCCGGGGTTTATACCCTGCGCAGTATCGCCGACATCGATCGCATGGCGCCCGAGTTTCAGGCCGGCCGTAAATTGCTGGTCGTTGGCGGTGGCTACATCGGCCTCGAAGCCGCAGCCGCCGCCCGTCAACTCGGGCTCGAAGTCACGCTGCTGGAAATGGCCGAGCGAATTCTACAGCGCGTTGCCGCCGCCGAAACTTCGCGTTACTTCCGCGAACTGCATGCGGGACACGGGGTCGACCTGCGCGAATCGGCACGGATATCGCGCCTGATAGAAGATGCCGGCAAGGTCTGCGGTGCAGAACTCGAATCTGGAGAAATCATCGCCGCCGATTTGGTGCTGGTCGGTATCGGCGGTAGCCCCAATATCGAGCTGGCGCTGGCGGCGGGGCTGGATTGCGACAATGGCATCCGGGTAAACCAGATTTGCCAGACTTCGGAGCCGGAGATTTACGCGGCCGGCGATTGCAGCAACTTTAGCCGTGGCGGGCAACGGATAAGACTCGAATCGGTTCAGAATGCAGCCGACCAGGGTGACCTGATCGCCCGGGTATTGGCGGGAGAAGACGTGCGCTATAATGCGCTGCCGTGGTTTTGGTCCGACCAGTACGACTGCAAGTTGCAAATCGTCGGGCTTAACCAGGGTCACGACCACTGCGTAATTCGCCCCGGCGCGAGTGCATCGAGCCTGTCGGTCTGGTACTACCGCGGCGCCCGACTGCTAGCAATCGACGCGATCAACGAACCCAAGTCCTACGCCTTCGGCAGAAAAATCATCGAGGCCGGAAAAAATCCCGCACCCGAGCTGGCGGCCGATCCCGCGACCGATCTCAAAGCCCTGGCGCTGGGCTAAAATCGACTATAGTCGGTTTTTACTCTGAGTCGGTTCTGCGACGAGAGCCACATTGCGGCTCAAATCGATATAGGCTTCGAAGCGCTGGCGAATATCGCGCACGTAGTTGACCGGTTCGCGGCCGTTGACATATCCGTAGCGCGCTTTTTTCGCGTATTGTTTCCGCGCCAGCAACAACATCGCTTCCTCGGTATGCCCGAACCATCGATCCGGATCGAGCCCGATCTGCCGGGCCAGGCGGCGCGCATCATGCACATGACCCGCGCCCGCGTTGTAAGCCGCGAGCGTAAACCAGAGTCGCTCCGAAAGCGGCAATTTCGCATCGAAGCGATCGCGCAGCCAGTCGAGATATTTTACCCCGCCACGGATGCTGCTGGCCGGGTCGGAGGTATTTTTCACACCCATGGCCTTGGCGGTGCGCGGCATTAGCTGCATCAGACCGCGCGCACCGACATGCGATTTTGCCTGCGGATCGAACCTGCTCTCCTGATACATCTGCGCGGTAACCAGGCGCCAGTCGAAGCCGTAGCGATCCGAATATTTTCGCACCAGTTTATCGTAGGGCGATATCTGCCCCTTGAGCGCATCGATCACACGCCCGCGCGCGAGGCGCTGCACCGAGCGTCGACTCTTGAAATATTTGATATAGGTGACATTGTAAAACTCGCTGCGGTAAACGCGTTTAATGAATTCATCGAGCGCCTGTTTGAGCTGGGAGTTGCGTTTACGCACGGCTACCGCGTGCGGGACCTTGTCTTCGAGAACCAGCGCGGAACGCACCGGCAAGCCCTTGGCGAGCTCGATATCGAGTAAATGTTCATCCGCCAGGGTGGCCTTGTATTTACCGCGCGAGACCATTTGTATCAGTTGCTCGGTCTCGACGGCATCGTCGGTGGCGCGCAGACTAAAGCGCGCACCCGCCTCTTGCAACTGCGCAAGCCGTTCCCAATAGCGACTGTGGTGGCGCACAAAAATGGTTCGATATTCCAAGTCTTGCAGGGATTCGGCCGGATCCGTCCGGTGCACCACGACATGCTGTTGCGCATAGTGATACGGCCGCGAAAACGCCACTCCCAGACGGCTTTGTTTTTGACTCGGCTCGATAAAACTCAGCGCCATATCCGCCCTGCCCTCGAGCAGCCAGGTTGTGATATCGCGGTGACTCGGCGGCACCACGACTTCGAGCCGCAGCCCGTGGTAGTCCGCTAATTCGCGCGCAAGCTCGTACTCGAAGCCCATCAATTCGCCGCGATAGAGAAAGTAAGAGGCCGCGTTATTGCGCAATAAAACGCGCAGCACGCGCCGCTGCTTGATCTGGTCGAGATCGCCGGTGTAACGTTTGTCACGATCTTCGGCGCTATGCTCCAGTTGCAGATAGCGATTGATTTCGCTGACCAGTTGCGGCGCAGTCTTGCGCACCCCCCAGCCGATATCCCGCTGTCCGCTGAAGTTGACCGCAACCCTGAAGTCATCGCGATACGATTGGTAGATTTCGACCAGATTGCTGTCCATGATGGTGGCATCGATTTTTCCGGCGGCCAGCAGATCGAGCACCGCTTCGGTTTGCACGCCGTCCGCGGTCTCGAGGATTTCTATGTCGGGATAACGCTTTTGCTTGAGCCACTTGAGTGCATGCCAGAAGGTAGAACCCCGATCCACCATGACCGACTTGCCGTCCAGATCGCGTACCCGCTGAATCGAATTATCGTTTTTTGGCACCAGTACCTGTTCGAAAACATGGTCTACGGGGACCGAAAACGAAATCTTTTCGAGGCGCGAATCGTTAATCGTCAAGTTGTCGATAACGATGTCGCCCTGTCCCGCTTGCAATGCCGGAATCAACTTGGAAAAATTTTCGACCAGCACTAGTTCGGGCATCAAACCGTGCGAAAGTGCGAATTCTTCGACGATACGCTGCTGCTCGGCCTGCGGCGAGCGCCCGCGCGGCAGGTAATCGGCGCTGGAATAGTCTCGGGTTAACAGGATGCGCAGTTTGCCCTGACGCAGGATATCGATAAAATCCCCTTGGAAGCTTTGCGCCTGTTCCAGCGATGAGTAACTGCGATTGATATACGCCTGGGAGGGGGCGATGAACAGCAGCGCCAGCCACAGCAGCAAGAACTGACCGGCGGATTTAGCGCTCATTTGTAATCCCGAATTTCCCCATAGACTGACACTAAAGCGTTTTATGACGCCCTTGTCAAAACTGCCGGGCGCCTGGGTAACAGGGAAACACGAACCTGGCAGCGCCGGATTACCTATTAATTGCCGCCCCTGGCGGCGGCGCCGCTCTACCCGGTCGGGCCAGCGAAACAAACCGTGTCCGGTGTTATTTTGAATGATCTGTCAGTTAGAGATACTCAATTGTCCGCGATATCTTCCGACCACAATTCGGGTTTCTCGACGATGAAGCGTTTCATCAAAGCGATACAGTCACCATCATCGGCGACTATTACTTCCACACCACGATCACGCAGAAAGTCCTCGTTGCCACCAAAATTTTCGTTCTCTCCGACCACGACACGTTTGATGCCAAACTGAACAATCGTTCCCGCGCACATCATGCAGGGAGATAACGAAGTATACAGCGACATATTACGGTAACTCTGCTGGCGCCCTGCTTTGCGAAGACAGTCCATTTCGCCATGCGCAATGGGATCGCCCTGCTGAACCCGTTGATTTCGCCCCTGAGCGACGAGTCGATCGCCCCTGGCCAATACGCTGCCGATAGGGCAACCTCCTTCATTAAATCCGGCCAGTGCCTCTTCATAGGCAATACGTAAATATTTTCTGTCGATCTCGCTTAGCATGGATCACCCTCGGCTTCGTTTAAGCGTCAATACCCTTTCACCCCGTCGAAAGGGTACCAGAAGTGCTTGCGGATACTGTGCCCGCCTGGCCATAACAATCATCGCGAGGATTGACATCAGGTAAGGCAACATAAGAAAGAACTGATAGGGAATAAATGCACCCGCTGTTTGTTGGGCCCGCACCTGCATGGCTTCCAGGCCGGCGAAAAGTATGGCGCCCAGCATAGCCTTACCCGGTTTCCAGGAAGCGAAAATAACCAGCGCTACGCAAATCCATCCCCGACCATTGACCATACCGAAGTAAAAGGCGTCAAACCAGGACATGGTAATAAAGGCGCCGCCAACGGCCATTAATGCGCTCCCGGCCATCACCGCGCCGGTTCGCACCGCAAGGACGTCGATTCCCTGAGCCTCTACGGCCACCGGGTTTTCACCCGCCATGCGTACCGCCAGTCCCAGCGGTGTTCTATGTAATACGTACCAGACCGCCGGAACGCTAAGCAGCGCGAGATAAGTTAGCGGCGATTGGTTAAACAGCGCTTCGCCAATGAGCGGGATATCGGACAAAAATGGAATCTCGATATTTTCAAACGGTATTATCTTGGGCGGCGTGGTGGCCGCCGGAAGCAACATTCGATAAACGAAATAACTCAGTGACGAAGCGAATAATGTAATGCCGATACCGGTTACATGCTGCGATAACCCGAGATAAACCGTAAACCCGGCATGCAATAGTCCAAACAAGGCGCCCATGCCGGCGGCGAAGATTACGCCGCCCCATAAATCCCCACCTTGATATACCCACATCCAGCCGGCCATCGCACCCACGGTCATGATGCCTTCTATACCCAGGTTGAGCACCCCGGCCCGCTCGCAGATGAGCTCGCCCAGGGTGCCGAAAATCAATGGGCTGACAATTCGCAGGGTGGCGGCCCAGAAGCCGGCGTTCAAAACAATATCGATTAATTCGGACATTACGGCCATTTAATCCGGTAGCGCGTCAACATAACACTGACGAGGATCGCGAGTACCGATACGCCAACCAGCACATCGGCAATATAGGTGGGAATATTGACCGCTCGACTCATCGAATCGGCACCGACATAAACCGCCGAAAGAAAAAGCGCGGCGGGAATAATAGCCAGCGGATGTAGCTGCGCCAGCATTGCCACCGCGATACCGGTGTAGCCAAATCCCGGTGACAGATCCAAGGTCAGATATCCTTTCAAGCCGGCTACTTCACTGGTTCCGGCCATGCCGGCCAGCCCGCCGGACAGCAGCGCGGTGATTACCACCGTACGGTTGATATTAACGCCGGAAAATTCCGCGGCTTTTGCATTAAAACCAACCGCTCTTATCTCGTAACCCAGCACCGTAAATCGCATCAGCAGCCATATCAGCAGCGCAGCCAGAAGCGTGACGATCAGGCCGGCATGCAAGCGGCCTTTAGACACCAGGGTCGGCAATACGCCCGCGTCGACAATCGAGGCAGTTTGCGGCCAGCCCATGGCCATGGGATCGCGCCACGGACCTTCAATCAAATAGCTCACCGCCAGCAGCACGACAAAGTTAAGCAACAGGGTGGTTACGACCTCGTCCACCTTCAAACGGGTTTTTAGCAACACCGGCACCAGTAACAATATACCGCCGGCCAGCGCACCCACCAGAAACAGGAACGGTAGCATCAGGTAAGCGGGTAAATTAACCAGCCCGGTGCCAAAAAATACGGTCGCCAAAGCGCCTGCGTAGAGTTGGCCTTCGGCGCCGATGTTGTAAAACTTCGAACGGAATGCGACCGCAACCGCAAGCCCGGTAAATATCAGCGGGATCGATCGCGTGAAGGTTTCCTTAAGCGCAAACAATGAACCAAATGCGCCTTTAAATAGTAAGGCATAAGCGTCAACTACCGAAACGCCGGCCCATAGAATCAATACAGAGCAAATAACCATAGTGGCCAATATGGCTAAAATCGGAGCCATCGATACTCGCATTAAGGAGACATGATCGCGCGCTTCAATTTGCACGGATTGCGCCTCTCGCATCCGCTTGTCCCGCCATCATAAGGCCGAGCTCGTCACTATGGTTCGCGCGGCCGGCGGCACCGCTTCGCTTAAACTGCCCTGATACATGACCGCGATCCGATCGCATAACGACAGCAGTTCATCGAGGTCTTCCGAAATCAGTAATATTGCCGCGCCCCGCTTACGCGCAGCGAACAATTGTTCCTGTACATAGGCAATCGCGCCCTCATCGAGGCCCCGTACCGGTTGATTGGCCAAAATGAAATCGGGTTTAGGTGACAACACGCGGGCCAGAATAAGTTTTTGGATATTACCGCCGGATAATAATTTGGTTTGCGCCAACGGCCCTTTACAGCGCAGGTCAAACTGCTCGATCAGGCGCTTGGCTCGTTTGACCGCGGCCGCTTTATCGACGAAGATTTGCCATTTTGAAACCTCGGCCGAGCGCAAATCCTCACTGATGACATTTTCCCAGATTGCCATGTCGCCAATCATCCCACGTGCATGGCGATCCTCGGGAATACGGCCGATGCCGCAGGCCACGAACTCGGCGGGGCCGGCGTCGATCAGCGATTTGCCGTGCAACTCGAGTCTACCGGAAATGTTTCGATTCAAACCGGATAGAACATCCGCCAATGCGGCCTGTCCGTTGCCCGCAACACCGGCAATTCCGACAATTTCATGTGCATAAACGGTTAAATCGACATTTTCCAATAGCGGCAATTTGTCACTGGAATAAGCATTCAACCCCTGCAGCGACAATATCGCTGCACCGGGCTCCATTGCCTCCAACTGTGGCCTGGTCACCGCCGCACCCAGCATTTTTTCAGCCAACTCGCTGCGACTAGCTTCACTCGCATTCAGGCTGGCAACAATTTTTCCTCGGCGTAATACCGATATACGATCGCTGATAGCGAGAATTTCGTGCAACTTATGCGATATGAAAATAACCGACAGGCCGCGGTCCGTGAGCGATCTAAGCGTGACAAATAGCGACTCTGTTTCCTGCGGCGTCAGCACCGCCGTGGGCTCGTCGAGAATTAAAATGCGGGCGTCACGATAAAGTGCTTTTAAAATTTCTACGCGCTGCCGCTCACCCACCGACAAGGACCCTATCAACGCATCCGGGTCGATAGCCAGCGAATAACTATCCGCCATCTCCGCCAATTTGCTGCGCGCCGCCGACCTCTCGTGCCGCCAGGACCACAGGCTCTCGGTGCCGAGAATAATATTCTCCAACACAGTTAAATTGTCGGCCAGCGTGAAATGTTGGTGAACCATGCCGATACCGGCCTGAATAGCAGCTTCCGTAGACCCCGGCGGCAGCAGCTTACCCTCGACTTCAATCGAACCTTCGTCGGCCTCATAGTGACCGAACAAAATATTCATCAGCGTGGTTTTGCCGGCGCCATTTTCGCCGAGCAAAGCCATAACCTCACCCGCCTCCAATGACAGCGAAATACTGTCATTGGCGATCAGTGATCCGAAACGCTTGCTAATCCCCTTAAAAGAAAGTCTCGACATAGAACACTAAAGCATTTGCGAAACAGTGCTTAAAACGTCGATTTCGGTTCGGAGTCGATAATGTCTACAATAAACGACCCGCTGAGAATATCGGCCTGCAGTTGTGCGACCTTGGCCTTGACGGCGGCGGGGATGCGGTCTTCAAACTCGTAATAAGGCGCGAGACTGGCCCCGCCTTTTTGCATCATAGTCCAGTGTTTGTAATCCTCCGCCGCGAAACTGCCGGATTTCACTCGTGAAATAGCGTGTGCTATAGCTTCTTCCATATGCCAGAGCGCGGAGGTAACGACCACGTCTTTGCCATTTTCTTCCTTATTCATATCGTTCACGTTTCCAAAAGCGATAATACCTTTCTCCCTGGCTGCATCTACCACACCCTGACGTGGTCAAACTTTTTGATACACCCCAGTTAAGCGGCATGCTTCGTTTCGAGTAGTCGTTTTTCATAATCATTCGGGCTGACATAATTCAGCGTCGAATGTAATCGATATGGGTTATACCAGCT
>Ga0209428_1000230_pt1 | contig 11637 bp, 7 predicted proteins | sample OlaalgELextract1_2_FD_187377 | JGI IMG/M metagenome (GOLD analysis project Ga0209428, IMG submission 187377) | Olavius algarvensis symbiont microbial communities from Tuscany, Italy - Type G ELBA extract 1 (SPAdes) (version 2) | ecosystem: Host-associated > Annelida > Digestive system >...
CAATACAAAGATCTGACAACAACATTCAGACATAACAAAGTTAACACTACGAGCAGTACACATAATAAATAATATATATATATTGTACTCGGCTAAATTTAAGCTGCTACTACATCATTTGGCAAACTATTAACACTGTTGTAACATTGTGCAGTGCGCCTATATAACTAAATGCTAATATTTTATACACATGCATTAAAATTGCATCTCCAGTCATTAATAAAGACTATAACTCATGGCAGCAACCAACTATACTATTCAATGAAATACCTGTACTTAATTTTCGGCCTTCCCTAGCAATGTGACTCAGATATAGTGACAGCAAAACCCTTTCAGCATTCTTTTGATGAGTGACATAATTGTATGCATTGCATCAACATTAAGGTATACAATATCATATATAACAATGTTTGTGAAATGTGCCTGGTAGAACTAAATGATTTGTCACTCAGGGACTACACCAACTTCGATGGCTGCCGATCAGCTACCGTATAACTTTCAAACTGTCTGTACTTATGTATACAGCACACTCTGGTAACAGCCCTACTTACACTAACTATATTATCTGCAGCCGGCGACAATCAACGCTGCGTCAAGGCCTCCGTTCGGCTGCTATGAGCAACTACGTCGAACCCAGACTCTGTACCAAGTTTGGTGAAAGAGCTTGCTCATTCGCTGGTCCTCACCCTTGGAATCAACTTCCTGCTGCACTGCGTGCGACACCTAACCTCAACTCCTTCAAGAAACAACTTAAAACTCACTTTTAATATAGCTTTTAGTCACTGATCATTTAAAAAAATTTTATATACACTTTTACTCTATGAACTATTGTAATGCGTCATTTGGCCATTTTTGTAAATCGTGCACTAGAAATTCTACTATGATGATGATGATAACGATGTAAACTTAATATACATCCAACACGAAGCCATCATTTTGCAATGTAACCATTTAGCAACTTAACAACGTGACAGCACTTGACATGACAATATGACAATAAATGATGCAGATGTAGTAAAAAATAACATTTTACAATGTACATACTAACATAAGTTGACATGCAAGCCTACGATTGCCCTGTATATGACTCAATAACATCACACAGCTGTTTGCACGCAGCCAAAGCCGATTTAGCACTGTCAGTTGCTTGTATACGAAGTGTGTCATTGCTTGGCACCGCAAGAACCGCTTCTTTTGTTGTAACAACCACAGACTTGAGGCAGTCACAGAGTACATTGGCTACGGAAGCAACACGATTACACACGTCATTATTTGTGACGTGTCGAGCAACAGCGTCTCCAATGTAGACCAGCTTGTGTCCGGCAACTACGACTTGCTTGCTCATCTGGACAAATGCTTCCGGGGTAATAGTGTCATTGGTTGTCAACTGGCAAAACTCGCCGACAGCTGATTCGACAGCTACCGTGTGTGCATTAACCTGTGCTGCATAGTATGTTATTGCATCACGGTCAGAAGCACTCAGCACCACTGGCTGGTCTACGACACCGTTGATGACTGCACACCGTTTACCAGGGTCAGCTGGCGGAGGATGAGTACTAGCGGATCGCTGTAAGCTGTCTCCAGCTGCCTGGTCTGTAACTGGCTGCTGATCTGAATTGCTTTCTGCTTCATGCGAAATGGAAATGTAGTCATATTCGTCATATGTCCAGCTGGTGTTTTCTTTACCGACAGTAGGTTGAGTAGCGGGGTTCTTGGATGTGGGAGGCTCAGGCAGTGGCCGCAGCTGTACGTCTGTTGATGGTGTTCTCTCACTGACATTCGGTTTAGGTTTCACAGGAGGAGCCTGCCTGCGACCAATGACAGGTGATGCAGGAGCTGTGGACAGTTTTGGATCAACTGAAAGTCGGCAGATATCAGCGGCATTGCTGTGCAGAAACACACAGAATTCATTCACAAGTGGGTGAAGTCGATCCACTAACTCAGTGAGATTCATTAGGTCATGAGTGCCGAAACACCTTGCCTCATTAGCCTTCGAAGTCATGGCCAGTAAAGTTTCTAAACACTGGCTGATGCTTCCATAAATAGCAGACAGCGGCTCACAGTGCTGGCATAGTTGAGCGGTAACAACAGAGTTGCTGTGGTTCTCTGCCATTTTGCCAAGATCAAGCAATTCCTTAAGGGCAGTTCTTAGTGAAAGTCCGGTTGTAGTTACTAAGCTGCACCAGTGCTTGACGTCACCTCGGATTTCCTTCTTTGCAAGCTCGGTCAACCTCTCAATGCTGCGAAGAATGGCATCGTGCTTTGCAACAATCTGCCGGTGAAAAACATCTGGCTGACCAACTGATTCACTCAGCGGCCTGGTCCCGCTAGTTAACGTGTGTGTGCTCAGAGACACTTGACTGCTGGACTGTGATTGGGCAGGAACATCATAATCACAACTTTCTTCATTTTGCTGATTTCTCGGAACATCATAAAAGTCTTGAATTTCTTTTGATGACGTCATTTTTGATGCAGCTGCTGAACTGCCCTTCGCTGATGTGTCAGAAATAGAAGTGCTGGAACTGGAAGCAACTGAACACGCAGCTGTGTTGCGTGGAACTGAATAGTCTTCCAGATATGAATCTCGGTCTGCTGCCCATGTGCCACTTGACAGCTTACTGCTGCTCATTCTTCCAGCAGTTTCAATGGCAGTGCTTAGTCTGCCAACCTCCCCTGCTGCCCGTGGAGTATCGTAGACATCACGAAATGAGACCTCGGCACTCGATCTTGCTGACGTTGAAGGACTGCTTCCTGAGCGCACACTGGCAAGAGACGACCGCGAGTCATTTGACAATACACTAGACCGATTTGACAGTGAAATTTGTTCAGCATTAACACCAAAGCAGGTTGGTACATCGTAACATGTCTGGCCAGAACGTAACAGAGATGGCGGACTATCATACAGTGTTCCACAAATGCCAGCCCTGCAACCACTTAGATCAGCTGTAGGAGGGACATCGTAATCTGTCTGAACATCCATCTGTCCAGACAACAAACCTGTCGACATAACGGATTGTGAATCTTTTCGTTCAGTGTAATGTGCTGCAGGCAAGTCATAGTCGAGTGAAACACTATGAGGGCAGTCATACACATAAACATTACCGCTCTTGTGTGGCACGTTCACCTGCATAAACACACCCGTAATCTAATGTCATATGACAAACAAAAACATGTCGACGCCACTGGTCAAAATTAAATCAAGTGACGTTCGGCAATATTGCATTAGCCCCACCCAGTGCTACCCACCTATGTGACGTTAGCCCTATTTTCTCACACCCACAGTGCAAAGAAAGGGTTAATGTTGCACGAGTGGGTGGGACCTGTCAATTCATCTGTGACTCTGTAGCCAGGTGTGATCAATGAAGAGATCACTCACTCATCATTTTCACAAACTTTTTGGAAACATGTACAGAAGAATGTGTTTTTGACATTCTTAATGAATTTTCAATTCACTAAATAAAATGAGTAAAATCACTACTTAGGCACAGAAAATTTGTAGTTTATCACACACATACTGGGCATTTACGTACATTTCCTGACTGCAAAAGTCTGTTTACATACAGCACAGTGCTGTCATAGTGACAGGTTTGGCTAATTTCTGCACAAAAACCTTCAATTACCCTAATTCTATGTATTTTAGTTCCTCGTGACTGATAAAACAATGAAGACACTCTTAGATCACCTCACGTCCCAAAAGCTGATACTGACTGAAGCAGGTATAGGTATAGTAGGGTTTAATATTTAACGAATCAGCCAGCCATCCCGGAAACTGCTGGCTGTGAGTGGATATGCAATCCTGTGGTGCAAACCAGAAATGATGATGATGACGATGAATTAATTCACAAAAGACTGGATCACTTTAAACTTAGCACATAGACAGCCAGTTAACTTACAATATGTAAATTCTGTAGGGCGGTTACGGTTCCATTATTTCCGTTTCCGGTTCGGTCGGTTTTTGGCCAAAAAACCGCAGTATCGGTTTTTACACAGTTTCGTTTTTTTCATACAAAAAATGTCTACCGCGCTACATACAACGTTTGTTGAAAACGATCAAACCTATTACTTTGCGTCGAACCACACACCAGATGGACCACATTGTTATGTTCGTTTATAAACTGGCAGTTTATGTAATGCAATTATTGCACATTAAGACACAGGTGACGTTTCGTGTAGGCCTCTACTCTGACTGACTAATGACGTGATAAACGGTGCTGATAAACATGCTCTCTCGTCATTGTTATTACGTCTATCCCAGTTAGGCAGCAACTTTAAATCTTGCCTGTTGTCCAGACGTAAAAAACCTTACATCTGGCTCAAAAAAACTGCGGTTTCGGTTCCCGTCGGTTTTGGAAAAAACGAGGTTTCGGTTTTAAAAATCGTAACAGCCCTAAAATTCTGTGAATATATTACATCAGCGATGAGAACAACCACACTTCAAGCACAGAGGCGTGTCTTTTACTTTTTTTGCTATGCAAGATATCGCGAGAATTCTATGGAAAGTAAGTACAACTTTCTCGCAATTTCTCGTAGAAGCCTCGTTGCCATGGCACCGTGTCAACGGTAATGTTCGTAAACAAACACGAGGCATGTCTTTTACTTTTATCTCTGCGAGAATAAATGATAAACTACTACAATATCATTCATGTCATTACTTTACAAAATGCAAAAAGTTTCCATCACCTCTGACGCCACGTTGTGGGCGGAGCTAGCAAACTACGAGATGCTAGCGTAGAATCTACAATCATCTCGTAGAAAAGAAGTAAAAGACACAACTCAGGAGTGTGTTATTTATTAGAGCTGTCAAGCGATTAATTTCTTTCATCATGTTAATTGTGCAATTAATATTGTTACATTTTTCAATTTGTTTGTGTTCCATTTGCTGGTATGTTGTCGGCCCATTGCTGTTGAATGCTAGTCTACTCCTAGTAGGCCCACTGACGACTGATTACAGTGACTGATTAGTGCAGGTCACTGAACTTATTGACAATCGAGTTGATGACTGTGTGATTGAATAATATTGAATTGATCGATTAAATTAACTAATTTATTTTATTTGATAAGTGAAATCGTTTTTAAAATTAAAGAAATGAATGATTGCTGTCTTTTCGTTGCATTGTCGTTAAAATTTTTAACGGCATTAATTTTTTTAATCGTGCTTAATTCTTTAACACATTTGTTAACACGTTAATTTTACAGACCTACTATTTATATTTAGCCAAACCTGGTTGCGGGAAGGTGGAGGTGGCAGACGTCGACTAGTCACTGTGCTTGCCATGGATGCCGGCAATGGCCGTAGCCTGTTGCCGGGGGCAATGCCTGTTCGACCATCAAGCGTGCATAGCCACCAGCCAACAGCTCCTGCGACATCTAACTCGAGAACAGTCAATACGTCGCCTGCCTCGAAGCTCAGTTCTTCTGGTGTGTCAGCCACATTATTGAACAATGCCTTAGCTCGCAGCATTACTTCCTTCTTTCACCCCTGTCTTGCACTCTGCAATCCACAACATGCTCTGATCAAAACAATGTAATGTAATGCACAATATTAACACACATTAATTACAAAAGGAACTGGCAATCTTCTTTTAGCAATTTTGTCTGTTACAACGAGATCGGCTGGGAACCATTTAACAGAATCATCCATATACGTTTGTGTACTGTGCATGTGTGAAACTGTGTGCAACTTAAGGCTGTTAAGACCTCCAATTTTTAAAGCTAGTTAACTGCATGTAACAGACCAGTTAACCATGCTTATTAACAGTACAGAATACACGTCGATGTGGACACAGGTCGATGTACAATAAAATAAGGAACATACTACACCGATGAGTCGGTTTGTGCGTCCTTTCACAAGATGGGGCGAGCTAAATCAAAGAACTGCTCACTGGCTATTAGGCATCGTCAGTGCGACCAAGAAGTAATGAGTTGGTGTTACACCAGGGTATGTCGGCGTTGTAACTACGCCTACCCTACGTCGTAACTACTTCATGTTGAGTAGAAATAAAAGGCAGCCGCATGCTATGTCATGTGTTGCTCAAAATTAGTCATGAGGTGATTGCATATATTTAACTGAAGATGCATTTGTGAGACTGACTATATAAGAGTTTGGTCAGGTGCCATTTAGAATATGCAAACTCAGTGCGGAATCCTTACATAAGGGAAAAGAACTAAAAAAACTAGAAAAAGTCCAAATTAGAGCTACTAAGATAGTTATCACTGTCAAACGTTTACGCTACATGGGCAGGCTTGTTCGTTTAAATTTACCTACATTAAAATATAGGCGTATTCAAGGAGACATGATTGAGGTATACAAAATACTCACAAATAGATATGACATTGATGTAAATTTACATTTACAACAACTGCAAAGTACTGTAACCAGAGGTCACAACTAGGGATTGCAATCCCGGATCCATTTTCTCAATCGTGGGATCCGGGATTGAGAAATTTGTAATCCCGGGATCCCGCCGGGATTAGAGATAATCCCGGGATCCCGCCGGGATTAGAGATTGCCAGAAATATATCAACGTATGCAGAAAAAATGTCTGTTTTCATTGCACAGCCACCACCTTAATCCACCTCGCGAATGAAAATAACGTAATCTTATAAGATATTTTCATATCCTATCCATCATATAAACCTTGAATGGCACTAAATAATCTTCTTGTGCTGATGTGCCGTTAAGAAACTACACTCACTCACTCACCTGAGACTGAAGTCAAGTTAAATACCAGTATTTCTACACACTAAGAAACGAGCACGACCATATTTCATAGCTTACTCATTGTGTATACTGTATTCACACACTGTGACGCAGCCGTTACAAGAATACAGGCCTATTTACAGAACTCATTGTAACTGCAACATATCAAAATTTCTGATAAGATCACATTCACAATGCTGTCTCTCATTCACTCTCATTTAAGCTAATCAAACTGACGAATCCTGTGCTGATGAGTTCAGAATATGAAAAGTGGCCAATTGAAATAGACGTAGAATATATGCCTCAAGAACAAACGAAATAGCATTTCATAGACTTAACCCTTTGTCCTGGCAGTGCTAACTCTTGGACACTGAATAAGTTTCAGAATGTACGTTGCTCAGTATGGTCATCTCATCATTGTCTGTTAGAGGTCACGTCCATACTCATGGCGAATCATCATCAGTCAGCAATCAACGTCTTTACTTACTAAATAAGTTAAAGCACGCCGGGTTGAGTGAGAAAAGTTTGGCTAACATATTTCAGGCCATTAGCATGTCTGGTATGCCTTGCTAGCTTGCATGTTAGTATGATCAACTATCTCAGTTAGACACTGGACGACTGAACCTATTATTTCGTCAGGCACACCGCTGCCAGCTTACTGGTCAAATTTACACTGTAAAGCAGTTTACAGAGACAACTGACAGAAAAAAGTAAGTAAATTATGACATACAGTGACACTCTATCACATTTGTAAACTACAAAATTATAGAGTACATAGACTGCTGCAGATATTAATTGTCATTTATAATATCACAAAATGTCATTTATGACTGATTTATAAACATTTAATGGACAGTTTTTCAATCCCATAATCCCGGGATTGGACAATGCCAATCCAGGGATTACGAGATTGGAGAATTTGGTCGGGATGCCAGGATTGCAGTCCCTAGTCACAACATGAAACTGGCTAACACTAGTGCTGTTACGATTATCGTCGATACGATTTTTATCGCGATGTTTTAGAATTATCGTATCGTATTCATCGGTGATAATTCCTGTGCGTGCGGGATGATAATATTTGCGCGGCACTTTCGCAATGCAAGCACATTCGATTCACCACCAGTCTACTCAAGTTTCAGCATGCTTCGTTACATGCCGTGAACGACGTCACGCTGCGCATGACTGCCGACCAGCATCTTCATCCACGAAAGATGCCGCAACTGCCTTTGATGTAACATGTCGCGGGTGGTCTCCGTGGCCCGAGCTGTCGTTATGACGTCATAGCTCACAACTGCATGTGTCTGTGTTGTAGCTTTCAAGTTAGTGTACTTTGTTCAGCTTGAATGGAAAATTAGACGAGCATTAGCCTATGTACAGGCCTAAATATTCTTTCCATATATAAAACTGGTGTGTTACGAAAAATTAATCAAAGTTGCGATCTTTGAAAAGTCAGACTCCTTGCAGATGAAATGTATAAGCGCTTATACATTTCATCTGCAATGAAAACATATAAGTCAACTCAGAATCCCAATAAAAGTCCATCAAACATCTTCATATAATAAAGTCCAACTCTCAAAAAAACTAAGCATTAGCATATATAGGCCTATATTTATTTAAATGGAACTCAAGTTAGAATTGTAGATAACAAACACTCATCAATCGTATTTATCTAGCAACGAAAACAGTCAAAATCTGACAAATAAGCATTAACGTACGTAAGCCTACATAATGGTTACATAAAACTAGTCAGAATCCTAGACTAACAGTGATGCAACAGTCACAGATTCTCCGTAAGTAAATTCATTGTCGGCTTTTGACAGCACCAGCGTATTTCTTTTGCGCGTGATGACGTCGCCGGCTTTTGAAAACATGCGCTCACTAGCAGCGGATGTTGCTAGCATGCACAACAATGTCTGTGTCACAGAACTAAGAATCTGACAACTCGTCTTATATTCTGCCCACCAAGGCATGGGACAAGATGTGCGGCTTATCGGTGGCTGTGCCACGTACTGATTGAACTCCAGTTGCACAGTCAATCGGTCACACCATCACGTCGGCCGGAGTCGCAGCGCTAGCCCGAGTAGAACTTTGCCCAAATCAACGGCTTTGACGATGCTGTCAAATTATGTGGCGTAGCCAGGGGGAGTCATTGCCTTCCGTCGTCGCAGTCGTCTGTTGAGGAGATTACACGAGATCTACTCGCATTGCATTGTATTTAACTGGTCAGGCTCTCTTGTGCACAAATAGTCAGTAAAATGGTTGCAGACACACAGGACGCCGCCGCCAGTACATGAGCAAAATTACTTCACGTCCAGCGAGCACAGAATTTTTGACCTGATGATCAAACAGTGCAAGAATTTAAAGGCAACCTACTCGGTTTGCAATAAACTGCTGGAATATGTTGTGTAATGTAGGCTATTGTGCACAGCGTGGCGCCGACGTCACCAAGGAGGCGGCGGCATTTAATCTGTGCTCCAGCTACATCAATAGCGCTGCTCTTCACACCAACTACAAGTAGGATATTACCACATTTGCAGATTAAAATTCTCGAATTCGAGTATCGAGAAATGACATCGCAAACAAAACCAAAAATATGCCATCTGAGTTACAGTACACTTCATCACATGCACGTGAACGACGTGACAGTGAAGCGTGTAATTACGGACGGGGGGCGTGATTGCAGATGCAAAATGGCAGACGTACTTCTTCTTCTTCTCGTATGCGTGTCATGAACCATAACTGGTCAGCCACGAAACAGCGTCTTCATCCACAGAGTGTAGCTGAGATAAGCCGCCATTCACTTTTGTAAGGAGACAGGATTCGACAATGTGAGACATCGTCTGCGTCTCACCACAAGGACACAGATCAGTGTCTGTAAGTCACCATTTCCTTCTGCAGGCACTACAGTGTCCCTTTGCTGCTGAATAGCAAAGCGCCAGAGTAGATGACAGCAGTGTTGGCGCTGGTGCCCCAGGTGGAACCGGGTAGCTTCATCAACAAGTTGTTTCGGTTCTTCAGCTGCCTGCCTGCAGTCTTCATCAAGTGTTCTCTGTAAGACAGCGTATGGTCTAGAGTCACCCCAAGATAGGTTGGGTGGCATTCATGCCGAAGGCGCTGGCCATCCAGATAAACTGACAGTTCACGAGTGACGCTGGTATTATGCAGGTGGAATCCATTTTCGATGAAAGTGGTGAGGGCAGCAACCTGGTCACAAGTGCTTTGACCTTTTGAGAAACCAGCCTGGTCTGGACTGAGCAAACCTTCGACTGTGAGAGAAATGCGCTGGAGTGCAAGACGCTCCAAGAGCTTGTAACACACACTCAGCAGTGAGATTGGATGGTAGTTAGCTGCCAAACTCGGATCTTTTCCAGGTTTTTCAACAGTTATCACCTTGGCCTTTCTCCAGATTTTCGGGATGGAATGTGTAGCCATGATTCTGGAGAAAAATTTGGACAGCCAGGAGCGAGCTTTGGGGCCCAGGTTCTTCACGAATTCCACATGGATGTTGTCGTAACCTGGAACTGTCGCTGGTTTCGTCTTCTGCAGAGCAGCTGAAATCTCCTCTTCAGTGAATGGATAGGGAAGACTCTTGTCTGCTATCTGCTGCAGAAGAGTTCTGCCCTGCATACAAACCTGCCATTCGAACTTCTTGTCGTGCAGTGCTTTAGCAGCCTGGATGAGATAAGCGGCAATGGCATTGGCGCTGACTGACAGATGTGTTGACTTGGGCAGTTGTTGAGCAGCACCAATCCGGCGTATCAGTGTCCAACTCTTCCGGCTTGAGTGCGTGAAGTTCATCTTCGACGTCAGTTCTTCTCAACGATGCCGGCTAGCTGTATCTAGTGACTCGATGAGATGGTCAGCTATGTCTAGGTCACCAGACTTCTCGTACTGCTTCAGTAAATCTTGGCACTCCTCATCCAAACACGGAGTATACGTTGGGTGGAAGCCTCGTGGAATGGAATGGCAGGCTGCCTTCTGCATAGCACCACAGAAACGCTGGTATGATTCCTCAATGCTGATGTTGTTGACAGAAATCAGCAGAATGGAAAGTTCTGTGGCGACAGTATAGCTAACCCAGTCAGCTTTCCTGAAGTTCCATCTTCTGCATTGGACTCCTCTGATGATGGGAAGCTGGAGGCCGATGTGAATAACTGAAAGTCGGTGCTGACTGTGGGGGAAGTCACCAAGAACCACACAGGAGGCAGGCTGTGAGCGACCGACTGTCGTTGAGATCCAGCACAAGTCTGGCGAGTAGTCACATTGCCACCTTGCAGAGTGAAACGTGCCACGTTGCTTGGCGTTGTGCAACAACAGATAGTCGTTGTTCAATACCCACTCTTGCAGGGACTCCCCATTCAGATCAGCCTCCCGATATCCCCAGTCCAGATGATGGCTCTTAAAGTCTCAAACCAGGATTGCAGGATGAGAAAGGACTGGTGGCAGATTTGTGTTGTTCCAGTGTTCAGTTGGTGGTTTGCAGACGTTGGCAATGTGATATCCGCCCACACGAATGATATCGCAGCATGGAGACGACGACACACGCACAGCATCAGAGACGTCGTTGTGAACATATGTCGCACGTCCATGTTTGGCGTGGAGTGTGTAGTTGATGATGTCGAAACCTGAGATTGTGAGGAAGTCGGACTTGTCGAAGTTGTCGTCATTGACGTGTGTCTCCTGAAGACAAATGACGTCAATGTGATGGATCTCTGCCAGTGACTGTATGATGTGACGTTTTGCTGCTGACAACCCCTCCACATTGAGCTGCATGATGCGCAGAGCCGGACCTACGGCTCAAAAGCCCAGGTCGGCATTATTGGAAGGGTTCTTCCTGGCTTTGTAAGTAAGTAAGTATCGTACATTTATAGAGCGCATTACGTGAGACACCCCTAATGCGCTAAACGTGCTGATAGGCAGAGAAAAGATGAGTCTTC
>Ga0209428_1000232_pt1 | contig 11574 bp, 10 predicted proteins | sample OlaalgELextract1_2_FD_187377 | JGI IMG/M metagenome (GOLD analysis project Ga0209428, IMG submission 187377) | Olavius algarvensis symbiont microbial communities from Tuscany, Italy - Type G ELBA extract 1 (SPAdes) (version 2) | ecosystem: Host-associated > Annelida > Digestive system >...
CAGTACCATCGTACGTGGCTCTGGCTTCGCCATTGTCTCAACATGGTTTCTCTCCTCTTTTGGACTTACCAGGCCCAAGGGGAGAGAAACCATATCTCTATCATCGATTCAATGCTTACTCGGCAATGCCCTTGTTATTCACACCGGCATAGCCGGTGGTTTCGGGCATTAAATGACAGCCTGTTCACCGCCTCGGGGCAGCGTCATTTTGCGACCAGGGTCAGAACGTCGTAGTTGGCGACGACCTGGTCGTCCTGGTTGACGATAGTGGTATCCCAACGTACCTCGCCATAGTCTTCGGTTTCGCGATTGTCCATTTGCTTGCAAGTGAACTGCACCTGCAGAATATCACCGGCATAAACCGGCGCGGCGAAACGCAAGTGGTCGAGCCCGTAGTTGGCCAGCACCGGGCCTTCTCCGGGCCAGACAAACAGCCCCGCGGCCATCGACACCAGAAAGTAACCATGCGCGACGCGGTCCTCGAAAAACGGGTTGCGTTTGGCCGCCGCCGCATCCATGTGCGCGTAAAACTTGTCGCCCGAGAGTTCGGCGAAGGCTTCGATATCCGCCAAGGTGATTTCACGCTTGTCAGTAACCACCGCGTCCCCGATCTCGAGTTCATTAAACCTTTTTTTGAATGGATGGACCGCGTCGAGACGGCGCTCGCTGCCGCTCATCCAGCAGCCGGTGATGGCGGTCAGCATGTCGGGCGAGCCCTGTAGCGCGGTGCGCTGCATATAGTGCTTGACGCCGCGGATGCCGCCCATTTCCTCGCTACCGCCGGCGCGGCCCGGACCGCCATGTATCAGATGCGGTAACGGTGAACCGTGCCCGGTGGATTCCCCGGCACAGGCCTGGTTAAGCACCAACACGCGCCCGTGACAGGCGGCGATGCCGGTGGTCAGCCGGGTCGCCACCTGCGCGTCTGCGGTGATCACCGACGCGACCAGGCTACCCTTGCCGCAGGCGGCCAGGGCGACGGCTTCGTCGTCATCCCGGTAACACATCAAAGTGCTGACCGGTCCGAAAGCTTCGACATCGTGCGCATTGGAGCGATGCGGGTCGGTGGCGTGCAGGATGACCGGCGCCATGAATGCGCCGCGCTCGGCGTCGGCGTCGACGAGTTCGAGTTCACCGCTGCGGTCGATCAAGACTTCATTTTCCGCGCGTAGCTTTTCGACCTGAGCCAGAACGTCGGCGCGCTGCTCCATCCCGGCCAGCGCCCCCATGCGTACGCCTTCGCTTGCGGGATTGCCGATCACGGTTTTTGCCAATCGCTGCGCCAGCGCCGCAGTGACCGCGTCGAGTCGCTCGGCGGGGATAATCGCGCGCCGGATCGCGGTACATTTCTGCCCGGTCTTGGCGGTGACTTCGCGCGCGACTTCCTTGATGTAAAGCTCGAACTCGGCCGAGCCGGGTTCGACGTCGCTGCCGAGGATCGAACAGTTTAACGAATCGGCTTCCATAAAAAAACGCGCCGAATTATCGATGATCGCCGGAGTTTTCTTCAGCATCAGGCCGGTGGAGGCGGAACCGGTGAAACTGACCGCGTCCTGGAAATCGAGTTGGTCCAGCAGGTTACCGGTGGAACCGCAGATCAGCTGCACCGCACCCGGCGGCAGTATTTCGGTCTCGACGATGTGACGGAACATCAGCTCGGTCAGGTAGGCGGTTTGGCTTGCCGGTTTGACGATTGCCGGCACGCCGGCGATCAGCGTCGGGGCGAGTTTTTCCAGCATGCCCCAGCAGGGAAAGTTAAAGGCGTTGATGTGCACCGCTACTCCCTGGATCGGGGTGTAAACGTGCTGCGCGGTGAAAGTATTGTCGCGCGCAATGATTTCCTGGGGACCGTCGAGGCAGATGTTGCTGTTGGGCAGTTCGCGCCGCCCCTTACCGGAATAGGTAAACAGCGTGGCGATGCCGCCTTCGATGTCGATCCAGGAATCGGAACGGGTCGCGCCGGTGGCACTCGACAACTGGTAAAACAGTTCCTTGCGCTGCATTAGATATTTCGCCAATTCTTTCAGCATCAGCGCGCGCTGGTGGAAGCTGTGTCGGCGCAGCGCCGGGCCGCCGACGCGGCGGGCGTAATCGGCAACCGCCGCGAAGTCGAGTCCGTCGCTGGAAATCTCGGCGATGGCTTCGCCGTTGACGGCGTGAGTCAAAACCTTCCCCGCCGCGCTCGCGCGGTACCATTCACCGCCCGCGTAACTTGCAAGTTTCATAGTTGCACCGCTACAGTTGACGCTTGTCGATGATGCGCTGCGCCTTGCCCATCGAGCGCGGCACTGAGCCCGGGTCTCGCAGGTCAATGCGCGTGCTGATACCGATATCGCTCTTGATGTGGTGCTTGAGCTCGGCCGCCAGCTGCTCGCGGCCAGCGGCATCGACATCGCCACTGCGCAGCTCGACCGAGACAGCGAGGTTATCGAGTTGTTGATCCCGAGTGATTTCGAGCTGGTAGTGCGGTGATAACTGCTCGAGCTTCAAAATCTGCTCCTCGATCTGGGTCGGAAACACGTTGACGCCGCGGATGATCATCATGTCGTCGCTGCGCCCGGTAATCTTGTCCATGCGCCGCATGGTGCGCGCGCTGCCCGGCAACAAGCGGGTCAGGTCGCGCGTACGATAACGGATGATCGGCATCGCCTGCTTGATCAGCGAGGTGAAGACCAGTTCGCCCTCGGTACCGTCAACGACCGGGGTCATCGATTCGATGTCGACGATTTCCGGATAAAAATAATCTTCCCAGATGGTCGGTCCGTCCTTGGTGTCGACGCATTCCTGCGCCACACCGGGCCCGATAACCTCGGACAGGCCGTAGATATCGACCGCGTGCATGCCGAAACGTTTTTCGATTTCCTCGCGCATCGAGTTGGTCCAGGGTTCGGCGCCGAAGATGCCGACCCGCAACGGGGTCTGCGCGGGATCGATGCCCTGGCGGTCGAATTCGTCGGCCATCGCGAGGCAATAGGAAGGCGTCACCATGATGACGCTGGGCTTGAAATCCTGGATCAACTTCACCTGCCGCTCGGTCTGGCCGCCGCCGAACGGGATCACGGTGCAGCCGAGCCGCTCGGCGCCGTAATGCGCCCCCAGCCCGCCGGTAAACAAGCCGTAGCCGTAAGAGATGTGCACAATATCGGAGCGCCGGCCGCCGGCGGCGCGAATCGAGCGCGCAACCGCGGCCGCCCAGACGTCTATATCTTGCTGGGTGTAGCCCACCACGGTCGGTTTGCCGGTGGTGCCGCTGGATGCGTGCACGCGTACCACCTGCTCCATCGGCACCGCGAAGGTGCCGAATGGGTAATTGTCGCGTAAATCCTGTTTCGTGGTGCAAGGGAATTTAGCCAGATCCTCGAGCGACTTCAAATCGTCGGGATGCACCTCGGCCTGGTCGAATTTCTTGCGGTACATCGACACATTGGCATAGGCATGTTGCAGGGTCCATTGCATGCGCTCCAGCTGTAGCGAGCGCAGTTCGTCGACGCTCGCGGTTTCGATCGGCTCGAGCTCATCGCTTATATTAACTTCAATTTTCATGGCTGGCTCCTGGTGGTTACCCCGGTAGTTACAAGCGTTCGATTATGACGGCGATGCCCTGGCCGACGCCGATGCACATGGTGCATAAAGCGTAGCGTCCCCCGCCGCGCGCGAGTTGGCGCGCCGCGGTCGTCACGAGGCGCGCGCCGCTCATGCCGAGCGGGTGGCCGAGCGCGATTGCACCACCGTTCGGATTGACCTGCGCGGCATCGTCGGGCAGGCCGAGATCGCGCGTGACCGCGAGCGCCTGCGCGGCAAAGGCTTCGTTGAGTTCGATCACGTCCACCTGCTCGATAGTCAAACCTGCGAGTTCGAGGACTTTACGGCTCGCCGGCGCCGGCCCGAATCCCATGATGCGCGGTTCAATCCCGGCGGTGGCCATCGCCAGGACACGAGCAATCGGCTCCAGTTGGTGCTCCCTGGCCGCCGTTTCACTGGCGATTAGCATCGCGCAGGCGCCGTCGTTGATGCCCGAGGCATTGCCCGCGGTGACACTGCCGCCCTCACGAAACGGCGCCCGCAGTTTTTGCAGGGCCGCCAGCGTAGTGTCGGCGCGCGGGTGCTCGTCGACCGTGAATTCGATCGGATCGGCCTTGCGCTGCGGGATGCTAACCGGCACGATTTCCTGCATGAAAATGCCGCCCAGCTGTGCCTGCTCGGCGCGCTGCTGCGAGCGTAACGCGAACAGGTCCTGGTCTTCACGGCTGATACTAAACTGCGCGGCCACGTTTTCCGCGGTTTCGGGCATCGAATCGATGCCGTACTTTTCCTGCATCATGCGGTTGACGAAGCGCCAGCCGAGAGTGGTGTCGTAAATCTCGGCATTGCGGCTGAAGGCGGCCTCGGGCTTGGGCATGACCAGGGGCGCGCGCGACATGGACTCGACGCCGCCGGCGATTATTAGCTCGGCCTCGCCGCTTTTGATTGCGCGCGCCGCGCTACCGACGGCATCCATGCCCGAACCGCAGAGGCGATTGACGGTCGCACCGGGCACCGCCACCGGCAGTCCAGCGAGCAGCGACGACATACGTGCGACATTGCGGTTGTCTTCGCCGGCCTGATTGGCATTGCCGTAATAAACCTCGTCCACCCGTTCCCAGTCGACACCGGGATTGCGTTGCATCAAGGCAGTGAGCGGCACCGCACCGAGGTCGTCGATGCGCACCGTCGCCAAGGCGCCGGCGTAACGGCCGATTGCGGTGCGAATCGGATCGCAAATCAAGGCTTGCTTCATGCGGAATCCCCCGCGGGGATTACCTCTCCCCTGATCTGATAGGAATCGCCGCGGAACAAGGCCAGCAGCTTGTCATCCTGGTTATAGACTTCAACGTCGTAGACGCCGATTTTACTGCCGCGGGTGCGCTCGTGCGCCAGCGCCGTCAGGCGGTCGCCGGTTTTGGCGGGCGCGATGAATTCGACACTCGCGGCCGAAGCCACGGTGTTGCGGTTGCAATTATTGCAGGCATAGGCAAAGGCCGAATCGGCCAGCATGAAGATATAACCGCCATGACAGATTTCATGCCCATTGGTGAATTCGTGGCGCACCGTCATGCTCAGCCGGGCGCAGCCCGGGGTAACTTCGACGAGCTCGATCCCGAGCGTGCGCGAGGCATTGTCGTTGGCGTACATCGCGTCGCTGCAGGCCTTGGCCAGGGCGGTTGCGTCAGTCATGAAAGTTTCTCCCGGCGGCGACGCCGCGCAGCAATAACGGGGATGGACGATAGCGATCCTCGCCGTAGGTTTGCACCAGGTTGTCGAGCACCGCAAGCACCGACTCGGGACCGATCGCGTCGGCCCAGGCCAGCGGCCCGCGGGGATAATTCAAGCCGCCCTGCATCGCGCTATCGACCGCGGCCACGTTGCAAACCCCCTGATTGACGGCGTCGGCCGCCTCGTTGGCGAGCATGCAAACCGTACGCATCAGACACAGGCCCGCGACATCGTCCAGCAGGCTTACCTGCTTGCCGATTTTTTGCCAGAACCCGATGGCAGCGGCGAGCGCTTCGGGGCTGGTCTGATCGGCGCTGCCGAGCGCGATACGCGGTATCGCCTCAAAATCGAGCGCCAGGTCGAACAGCACGAGGTTTTCGATATCGTCTTGCAACGCGCGCAGCGTCGCCATGCGCCCGTCGGTCAAACACAGCGTGGCCGCACCGCAAATAATCGCGAAATCGGCGCCGGGCTGCTGCTCGACGGGGATATTCGCGGCGCGGCACAGCTCCGACAGAGCTTGTTTGAACGGCGATTCTCCCTGCAGGATGACGCCGTCAGGCGCCGCTTTGTTATCGCAACTCGCGGGCAGCGGCCGGTCCGCTCCATCGGCATAGTCGTAAAAACCGCGGCCGGATTTCCTGCCGAGATAACCGCCATCGACCAGTTCCTTTTGCAACAGCGACGGAGTGAAACGCGGATCGCCGTAATAAGCGGCGTGCACCGACTCTGTGACAGCGTAATTGACGTCATGGCCGATCAGGTCCATGAGTTCGAAAGGCCCCATGCGGAAGCCGCCGCATTCGCGCAGGATAGCGTCGATGGTGGCAACGTCGGCGGCGCCTTCCTGTAACAGGCGCAGGCCCTCGGCGTAAAACGGGCGCGCCACGCGGTTGACGATAAATCCGGGCGTACTGCGCGCATGTACCGCGAGCTTGCCCCAATTTTCGGCGGTGGCGAAAATCGAATCGGCAACGGCCCGCTCGGTGGCGAGCCCGCTGACGATCTCGACCAGCTTCATTACCGGCGCCGGGTTGAAAAAATGCATCCCGAGCAGGCGTTCGGGCCGCTTCAGCGCCGCGCCGATCGCGCTGATCGATAGCGACGAAGTATTACTCGCGAGAATCACGTCGGCGCCGCAGATGGATTCGAGCTCGGCGAACAATTGGCGCTTGATTTCGAGGTTTTCGACGATCGCTTCGATCACCAGGGCCGCGGGCGCGAGCTGCGCTAAACTGTCGGCGACCGAAATACGTTGCAACAGGCTTTCATGCTCGGCCGCCGATATGCGCCCGCGTTCAACGCGTTTCGCGAGCCCCGCGCCGATTCGCTCCAGGCCTTGTTGCGCGGCACCGTCGCCGACGTCGTATAACAAAACCGGATGGCCGGCGTTGGCCGCGACCTGGGCGATACCCGAACCCATCGCGCCGGCGCCGACCACGGCGACCAATCCGCTGCTATCCAGTGCCGTCATCTCAACGTCCTTTGAATTCGGGTTCGCGCTTGTCCATGAATGCGCTCACGCCCTCACGATAATCATCGCTGCGCCCCGCGAGCCGCTGCAGATCGCGCTCCAAATCCAGCTGCGCATCGAGCGAATTGTCTTGCGACGCCAGCATGGCGCGCTTGATTAAACCAAGCCCGCGGGTGGGACGGGTGGCCAGATGGCGCGTCAGTTGCTCGGCGGTGCCGGCCAGTTCGTCATCGGCGACACACTTCCAGATCAGCCCCCAGTCCTCGGCCTGGCGCGCGGAAATCTTGTCGCCGAGCAACGCCATGCCCATGGCCCGCGCGCGACCGGCCAGACGCGGCAGACTCCAGGTGCCGCCGGAATCGGGCAGCAGGCCGATATTGCAGAACGACTGGATAAATTTTGCCGATTCGGCGGCGAGTACGATATCGCAAGCCAGCGCGATATTGGCGCCGGCGCCGGCGGCCACGCCGTTGACCGCGCACACCACCGGTTTTTCGAGCTTTACCAGGCGGCGGATCAACGGGTTGTATCTTTGTTCGAGCGACGCTCCGAGATCGGGTGCTTCGGCGCCGGGTGCGACATTGCGATCCGACAGATCCTGACCCGCGCAAAAGCCGCGACCGTTGGCGGCAAGTAGCAAGCAGCGAATGCTGTCGTCGCGCTGCACGGTTTTCATGGCCGCGCGCACTTCTTCGTGCATTTGCGCGTTAAAACTGTTGAGCTTGTCGGGTCGATTGAGTGTCAATTTGGCGCGCGCCTCGTCGACAACAAATTCGATGGTTTCAAATGTCATATTGGTTGCCCGGTTTTACCTGCCCTTGAATTCGGGCTTACGTTTTTCGAGAAAGGCATCGATGCCCTCGCGACGATCTTCGCTGCCGGCAAGCATAACGAAGGCCTTGCGTTCAAATTCGAGGCCGCTGCCGAGCGGGCTTTCGAAGGCCTGCTGCAGCGCCTGCTTCGCCTGGCGTAACGCCAGCGGTGACTTGGCGGCGATCGTATGTGCCAGCTGCTGTGCCCGTTCCAGGGTTAACTCGGGCTGTACGACTTCGCTTGCCAGGCCCGCCGCCAACGCGCTTGCAGCATCGATAAATTCACCCGACAACACCATCTTCGACGCCAGCGACTTGCCCACCGCACGGATCAGGCGCTGGGTGCCGCCGGCCCCGGGGATAATACCGAGGTTAATTTCGGGCTGGCCGAAACGGGCATTGCTGCCGGCGATAACGATATCGGCGTGCATCGCCAGCTCGCAGCCGCCGCCGAGCGCAAAACCGTTGACCGCGGCGATCAGCGGCAACGGGAAGGCAGCGATGCGTTTCCAGTAACCGGGACGCGGGTCGTTGAGCGTGTCGATCATATCGTAAGCGGACATTTCATTGAGGTCGGCGCCTGCGGCGAATACCTTTTCACCCCCATAAACGACCGCGCAGCGGATCTGCTCCCCGGCCGCGGCCGCATCCAGCGCATCGGCAATTTCAGCCAGCGTTTGTTGACGCAGTGCATTTAGCGCCTCCGGGCGCTGCAAACTAAGCGTCAGGACGGCTCCTTGCAAGTCCGCAGCAATGTCTTCATAGTCAGTCATTTTTATGTTGGCCGATGGTTTCAAAATAGCCGATTTCCCCGAAAATCAGAAGCTGCAATATACACGAAATCGCTAAAAAGAGATACAATAATTAGATAAAAATAATTAAAAAGTGTATCATATTAATAACTCATCACGATTCGTATCCATTATAACCAGGAGATCCCGGTGACATGTTATGCAATTGACGGAATCAGGCCGGTCGTCGATCCAACCGCCTTTGTGCACCCCAGCGCCGACCTGATCGGCGACGTCATCGTCGGTCCCGGTTGTTACATCGGTCCCGGGGCGTCGTTACGCGGCGATTTTGGTCGTTTGATCCTCGAGCAGGGCGTCAACGTCCAGGATACCTGTGTCATGCATGGTTTTCCCGGCACCGATACCCTGATCGAAAAAGACGGTCATATCGGTCACGGCGCAGTATTGCACGGTTGCCGCATCGGCCCTAACGCGCTGGTCGGAATGAACGCCGTGATAATGGATGGCGCCACGGTCGGCGCAGCGGCCATCGTCGCCGCGATGAGTTTCGTCAAGGCCGATTTCGAAGTCCCGCCGCGCAATCTGGCCGCGGGTATCCCGGCCAGGATTTTACGCGAACTCAGCGACGAGGAAATCGCCTGGAAAGAATCCGGCACGCGCGATTACCAGCGCCTGGCGATACGCTGTTTCGAATCGCTCGAGGAAACCACGCCGCTGACCGAGGTCGAGGCGGATCGACCGCGGCTTGACGTATCCGATTCGGTGCCGTTGTTTCAGGTGAAAAGCAAACAATAAGGTTCGCCGCGATTGAATAACAAATGACAAAAAAGAACCATAGCAGCTTTCGCGGCGCCGCCGAGGCGCTGATCGAGGCCATCGTAACGGCACAGCCGCTCAATGCGCGGTCACTGATCCTGACCATTTTCGGCGATTCGATTAACGCGCACGGCGGAATTATCTGGCTCGGCAGCCTGATCAGCCTGGTCAAACCGCTCGGCATCAACCAACGTTTGGTGCGGACCTCGGTGTTTCGTCTCGGCGAAAAGGAAATCCTGCAATCCAAACAAGTCGGGCGACGCAGTTTTTACTCGCTCACCGACAAGGGTTTCCGCCAATTCAGCCACGCCGCGGAACGCATCTACCGCTATGAAAATTCCGTCTGGGATGGCGAATGGCGGTTGGTGTTCACCAATCTCGACAAAATCAAAAGCAAGCGCCGCGAGGCTTTAAAAAAAGAACTCAACTGGCTCGGCTTCAGCCGCCTTTCGAACGGGATTTATGGCCACCCGACGGTGGATATCGAACAGGTGCGCCAGGTCGTCAAGGAGATGCAGTTGCAGGATTCAATCGTGATGATGGAAGCCCGCAACTGTAACGCCGACCCGCTCGGCGCTTCGCGCAAGCTTTTACACCACGCATTCAAGTTCGACGCGATCGACGCCAGGTACCGCGAATATATCGACATGTTCGACGGTTTCCCGCAGGCCGTCCCCAGAACAGGCGACGACGAGCTTTGTTTCCTGCTGCGCACCCTGCTGATCCACCACTACCGCCGCATCCTGCTGCACGAACCCGAATTACCACTCGAGTTATTGCCGGCCGAAAGTCTGAGCCACCAGGCGCGTGAAATGACGATGCGCATTTACCGACGACTAGGCGACGCGGCCGAGCGTCATTTCATGACGGTGGGCGAATCGGAACAGGGCGCCTTACAGCCGGTGGACGAGGAGTATTTCACACGGTTTCCGGGAAACTAGGACTTGGAAACGCATAACGCTTAATTTAGCGGCACTGCTTTTACCGCAACCTCCTGCATCCGCTTTTTAGACATGACGAGTTCATCGAAAAAGCGCAACGCAATAGTTGAGGCTCCAATAGTAAAGGCAAGCAACTCGCCCGAGAGTTCAAAGCTAACTTATAAAATAACTCTAGACGTCGCCAAATGACGCTTCGCATCAGCGGGAGATAAGGCGCTTAGTGGGTTGTTCAATCCGATTGCATGCGCTTGCTATATGACCACGTCAAATCGATATTCAGCGCTATGTATACAAATGAGGAAACTACTTTTGACAAGTGAACATTGTTTAAGCATAGCCGCCAAGGGGAAAAAGCGGACCTCAAAATTTCGGCTTAGGCGGCAATCTTCGGCCAAAAGCGGAAATTCAAATTGATCGCCTGTTAGCTAATACCATGCATCGTCCATAGAGGCCTTTTTCTTCTCAATAAACGCTCGTAATTCTTCATCCACCCCCGGATCAATAGGTGGTGGTTCGTACTCGCGTAACAATTTCGTCCAGCGCTCGAAAGCACGTTGTTGCATGTCTTTACTACCCTCTTCGCACCACTGTTCGAAGGAATTGGTGTCGGCCAGATCGGTCCGGTAGTTTGCCGTTTTATAGTTTCGCATGGTGTGCTCGACACCGAGGAAGTTACTACCAATACCTGCCTCAATGTAGGCATCGGCGGCGAAAGCGTTGTCATCGAAGGTTAGTCCTTCAATCATTCGGGCGATAGCACCGCAGCGGTCGGCATCCATAACGAATTTTTCATAACCGATAGTCAAACCGCCTTCGAGCCAACCGGCCGACTGAAAGATGAAGTTGGCGCCTGCCATGATAGCAGGATTCATGGTGTCGGTTGATTCCTGCATGGCCTGAGCATCGGCGATTTTAGAGGCAGTTAAATGTCCACCACAGCGAAACGGCAGGCCGAGCCGTCGGCAGAGTTGTGAAATCGCCATGGTCGCGAGGCTTGATTCGGGGGTACCAAAGGTCGGTGCGCCGGTTTTTAAATCCATTGTGGTTAAGAAACTACCGTATACCACCGGTGCGCCAGGTCGAACCAGTTGAGTCAAGGCAATGCCTACCATGGCTTCGGCATGCGCCTGTGCGATTAATGCGGGTTGCGTAACCGGGCTCATCGCGCCGCCGAGGATGAAAGGGGAAATCACGTTACCCTGGTTTGCAGCGGCATAAGTGCGCAATGCACCGGTCATGGTATCGTCGTAAACTAGCGGAGAATTGACATTAATATTACCCTGTATCACCATGTTTTTATTCATAAATTCCTCGCCAAAGACTATGCGCGCCATCCCTAGGGAATCTTCTGCACGCTCGGGTGCGGTGACCGAGCCCATGAAGGGTTTATCGGAATAACTGAATCGCCCCGGGATTTCCGGAGGCTGTTTTGTGTGAGTCATGCTGCCTCGAATGACTCTTCCAGTTGCTGATAATACATCAGCTCATACTCGACCGGCGGTATATCGCCGATCGATTCGAGTAAT
>Ga0209428_1000235_pt1 | contig 11535 bp, 9 predicted proteins | sample OlaalgELextract1_2_FD_187377 | JGI IMG/M metagenome (GOLD analysis project Ga0209428, IMG submission 187377) | Olavius algarvensis symbiont microbial communities from Tuscany, Italy - Type G ELBA extract 1 (SPAdes) (version 2) | ecosystem: Host-associated > Annelida > Digestive system >...
TCAGGGCCGGCGGCCAATCGAGACATTTGAGCTTGGTAAAAAACGTCGAGAAGAATTGTCAAAGGAGGCCGCCTAATAATCACTGACCCGAGAGGGCTGACTGTCCGGGAGGTCTTTGACTTTTACACCTTAGAACTGCGAAGAAGGCAAGACCGCTATTTACATACAGTCTTATCTTGTGCGCACTGATGATAATTGCGATCCTCCTTACCCCGGACTCAGTTTTCAGCGACGGGGCCTTTATTTCTACCTATGAAGGAAATTACCCTGAAATTCCAATTCAACGTGCGATCGTCAAATATAGCGACGGAGTGGAAACCCTGGTAGTTGAATCTGCGTTTAAAGGCGAAGGTACACATTTTGGGTGGATCATACCGCTTCCTGCGGTACCCTTTCACTTTGAAGAACTCAATCCCGGCTTTTTAACTGTTTTATCCCGTCTCACCCAATTGGACGTCTATCACGATCCATCTTCGATACGCATAACCATATTCACAGTAATATTTCTTTCAGCCGTCATTGTTTACGTACTGTATTGCAAATGGTCTCCTGGTCCAAAGTACCTCGCATTAGTGGGTGCCTCCATAGCAATATTCTTATCTATTCCCCATTTCCAAATTTATAGAGGCGGTGGGCATAGTACGCATGGGGTTAAGATAGTCAAGCATCAGGTAGTAGGCAATTTCAACATTACTGTAATTGAAGCCTCGAAGAGTGATGACCTCAATGCATGGTTGGCTAAAAACGGCTATTCCTCATTTACCTCTGAAGCTCTCGTTATCATCGATGATTATATAGATAAAAATTGGTGTTTTGTAGCTGCAAAATTGATTCGCTCTACAGAGGGGATCTTAAACACCCATCCGATTTTGATGGAGTTCAGGTCTAAAGAGTTAATTTATCCGATGCGGTTAACCTCAATCGCTAAATCTGAAACTCAATTAGAACTATTCGTAATTGCCGCCTATGAAGCAACGACCGATAATAGAGGTTTGGAGCGTGTATATGCAAACCAATATGTCCATAGAAATACGCAATATGAATTCGAAAGAAATATTCGAAACAATTTGGCGGGTGAAGTTCTAAAGGAGCTAAGCATAATAGATTTTGCTGAAAAGCAAACTTCATATGTAGACAAGGTATGGTCTCATGAAAGAAGAATGATACTTGCCGGCCCCGATGCGCGCAAGTTGATGTGGAATGGCTGCGTTTTAACGAAGTTCACGGGAACTATGGGTCGTAATGAAATGGCGTCTGATATTGTGTTCGGGCTAGACGATACTGTCTCCGTGATTGATCCTTATAGAAAAAGGGTTTGGAGTTTCCAGATGGCGAACCTCGTTGCAGGAACGGCCAACTTCATCGTCACCTTTTTCAGCTTGCTAATTTTTATTCAGATTTGTTTCAAACGAAAGGCTGTTGCAGTAGTTATCTTTCTATTGATCGTCCTAGTTCCGATATCAGTATTTAGCGTGACGTTCCTCAGTTTACCTGAAAAAACAGAAGTAGTAGCAAAACACTCGATGCCGCGATCGGGAGATTTTTGCGCTGGAAACACATTTCGTGAAGCCTCACGGTATTTTGCCGAACATCCAGACACACCTTTGGAATTTGATAATTTTAGTTGGAGGCTTGGTCCGATGGTTGAAACCTGCGCAGTAATTATTGAAGGAGACAACCAAACGGATTTTAGTCTCTTAGTGATACCTTTTGATGGTATCGGCAGAGCAGTGTTTGTTGACGCGAATGGCAATAAATATACAAGCCCTTTCGGGCGGTGGCCGTGATAGCCGTTTTAGCAACTTATATTGACCCTGGTCATTTTTGAATTTTGCTAATGTATCCCGGATGTATCCCACCTTAAATGTGAACCTATTGTAATTGTTAATAAAAGTTGGATAGGCCTCGGGTTCGACTCCCGCCGCCTCCACCACAATTAATGGGCGAAATCAATATGTTAGATTGATTTCGCTTTCGTATTTGGTAACCCGGCCTTGTTTAATAAAAAATTCGCTCCCTACACTACTATAATCTGGTCTTTTGTCAGAATTAGACAAATTTTAGGTTCATAGTTTATAGCAAATAATAATTTATGAAAAGTGCTGTTATCTGTCTGTGAGGCACTCCCCCCATGAGGATGGCCGTGCCAGGTATCAGTCCCCGATAGCTTTTAATTCTCCCTTATGTAGCTTCTTTTTTAATGCTCTAAGTGCGTCCCTGCCAACTACAACAACGGTCACCAATCCAAGCTTATCGAACATTCTCAGATCATTGAGACCAGACAGGAGGCATAGGGCCCGACTTAGAGAACGATATCTTAATCGGGCAGTTTTGGGCTAAAACTGGGCGATTAAGACAATTTTAGAGGGGGGTTTTAGGATATATCTTATTAATATCGTGTAGTTAGCGTGGCCCGACCCCGAACATCACGAACATCAATTATTCAGGCATTTTGCCATTCGCATCGAACCGTCCCGGGAGATCAGGATACTTCCCCCCCCCGATGGTATTCACCAACAACTCTCCTGTTTCTACCAGCCAGGTTGATCGGGGTGCCCCGGGCAATGTGCGCCAGAGTTGACTATCCCAGCTGCCGTTCGATGTCGGTATTACTTCATAGATCACTCCTGAATTCATAGTCAGGTGCGCCAACCCGGCAACGACAATATACCGATTACCCAGCTTGTATATATCTTCTATATTATCCGTCAAAATTTTGACCGGTTCTTCACCGTCCTCTATATACACCACCTCGCCTCCCCACTCCCCTCGCCCACTGCCCGCCAATCAACCATGCATGGTTCTTAACGCCACATCCGGCACCTGGTCTATCGGATGCCGTTTTTCTTCAATGTTGTATGATCGAACGATTATTATCGCATCCGGGTCTGCAGCCAATTGCTCGGCTTCATCGGATGCGCCATAGCCGATTACTTCCGTTGGGTATGTCAGGGCCTTTAGTTTTGCTTCGTCTTGAGGCTTGTACAGCTTAGTTTTTGCGGGTTCATTGACCTTCTTGAGTGTGATTCGTTTGCAGGCTCTTGTTTTGAAATGCGCATATTTAAAGAAATCAGAAGCAATTCTCGTTTTCTGGTATCGAGGCTGACACTCGGCATTTGAATGGATATTCGCTATTGCCTTTGATGCGGATTTACGTACCGCAGGATGCCAATGCGAACGTGATGTTTCTGTTAATGCGGTGAAACCAGAAGCATCTGCAATGCGACCGATGGACTCTGCCGCCACCCAATTCAGCCGGACATCCAAGGGCTCATCCAGCAATGCAATCAGGTTCGGAACGGATTCTTGGTATTTGATATAGCCAAGTGCTCTTGCCGCTGCCAGGCGGATTTCCAAATTCGAATGATTCAACAGGTCGGTTACTACTGGTCCTGCATCCATACCTGCTGGCCCTGAATTTGCCAGATCGATCAATACATAGAAATCTGGTTTAATGCGAAGTTGATTTGCGAGTATGGTGCCGGCTTGCTTTGAATTCATGCGAACCAGCGCGCGATCAATGGCAGGCTGCAGATCCGGCTGTTTTTCTCGGAGGGCAATAAGATCGGGTTCGACGATCAACGCCGATTCTCTCAAAGAACTGATCATATAGATCATGCCGGCTTTCGCTTCATTGGGTGTTGCGCTGGAAGTTATCGCAGCCCCTAACAGTTTTGCAGCTTCCTCCCTTGGCTCGACATCCATTTCACCCAACACGTAGCCCAAATTCTGAACATCATCTCTGCCGCAGCCGGTTCTGCATTTTGCTTCATTTATAATGAAGTGGATGGCTCTTCGACCGGATAGGATAACCGCATATGCCTCCTGGTTATGCGGGGCACTCACCGACACCAGTAACCGCTTCACCGCTTCCTCAGCGGCCTGCGGGCTGTCAATACGGCCTAACGCCGGCGGCAACCAACCTAAATCCCTATCGCCATCCAGCGCTTCAATGATTTGCGGCAGATACTTCTTGTCGATGACGCTGGTTTGGCGAAGTGCCACCGATGCAATTTGAGCCACACTGTCATTTGGATCCTTCAATAGTGGAACCAGCCGACTTACTGCTTCGTCACCAAAGAGGCTGATTCGCCTCGCGACTGCCCATCCGTCTTGAGATACATCTGTGCGCTTCGGCGGCAATGTTTCAGCGATTTCGTGGATTCTTTGAATGCACGCATCCACTGAGGCACATGAATCCATTTCCTCAGCGTTAACCGATGCAATACAAAGAAATATACCTATAAAGACTCCTGGCAATATCGCTTTCTCTTTTGATCGCATTATCTCCACCATTACAGTCTTACCCTGGATTGGTATGTCTTTTATGACATCGATTTAAAAGAGATGCGTGGGGTTATCCATCGTTTTCCGGCGCGCTAACAATTGAGCGTCGAAAAGAGCAGAGGGATTGACGAATTCAGACGGATTCAGATTGAGGAGGTGGATGAGGTTAACCAGTAGCGAAAAACTGATCGAAATGCAACTTTTCGGGCGGAAGAGGACATCAGGATGATGAGATGAGATGATAAGCATTCCCTTTTCAGGGTCGCAAGAAGGCAATTTCCGAATTGTGTGCCGCCGCAATATGTATCTCAAGATGTAGCGGGTCCGTAAACCGAACATCGCCCAAATCCGATCCTCCTCAGTCTAAATTAAGTATGGCTGACAACGCGCATTGTGTCAACAGTACTCAAACTGATGATTATTGGTATCCCATTGTGAACACTTCGACCATCATTACGCTACTGATAGGTGGGTACTAAAGGGCAGGAATATCGTTAATATTATAAAGCCTGGCTCTTATTAGCCAGCCACTGCATATTGGGGTTGTGAGATTTTCAAATGCGGCATTTTTATTGAAGATAAGATTTGTATAACCCAAAATTTCCTGGTCATCGAAACAGGCGACTACTGCTATATACAGCCGAACCGCCCAATTTGTGATATACTCAATCCCAGATCCGGCCAAAACTTGACATAACCATATAATATCACATATAAATTGTGTTATCTGATATATTGCTGAACTGGCAACCTAACACAAAGATAGGCGCGGTTTAGATTCAGTGATATGGCCATAATAGGAGAAAAAACATGACGCACACCACTGAGTGCGGCTACTGGGATAAATTGAAAATCTGCCAAGTGGCCATGTCAGATTTGACTGGACTTCCCAGTTATCATCGGCAAACGATTCCCACAGATTACGCGGGCAGAATGGGCCACATGAATGTTCGCTATTACATGGCTGTATTTGACACGGCAACGTGGCGTATGTTGGAGGAGTATGGATTGGACGAAGCATATTTCAGCACGACAGAAAACGGGGTTTTCGCGCTCAAACAGTTCATTCAGTATCTTGCTGAGGTTCGGCCTGGGGAGAAAGTTGCTGTGTATACCCGTATTCTCGGCCTTGCGGAGAAACGAATCCATTTCATGCATTTCATGGCCAATCAAGACACCGAGGGATTGGCAGCTATCATTGAATCTTTAATTACCCACGCCAACTTGAAGGTGCGCAAAGCCGTCTCCTTACCTTCTGAAATTGCCGCCGGATTTCGTTCCCGTTTGCTCAAAGACCAACTTTTAGACTGGGATTCCCCGGTTTCAGGTGTGATGTAATGTGTGTCCTAAATGAGCTTTCTTGTCAGCTCTCCAACCCGCTCGATCAGTGTTGGGGGACACACGAACCCTTCAGATTCATTTGGGACGAGGACGGCAAATACCGCTATGATCAAGAAATAATAAAAGAATTTGTGACATACGCCAAACCGAACCTCGCTCCAATTGACGATAACAATTTTATATCACCAAGATATTATATTATCTGATATATTTGGTGTTTGGCAAGTAAACTGCAATCCAATGGCCCCCCAATCTCCTTTATCGAGGCCTCATCCCAAAATACCACTATGTGGCATTTTAACACTTTGATATTTAAAGTGATAATGCAAAAAGGGGCTTGACAATCCCCTGTTGCTATGGAAGATTTTAGCAACCATTCAAATTTCCAATTCAACTATTCAAGTTCCACAGCTCCGCATAAGGAGTCCGCGGTGCTTTATATTTACTTATCGTAAAAGCTATCGGCGCTTCTTCCTATACGTGAACCGGGCAGAGTCATATTCCGCTAAACTTGTCTTGTAACGCCGTATCAATATTTCAGGATAGGTCGTCGGTAAAACGGATAAAAGGGGGGCTTATGGGATCAGATCTGAATGTTTATCGAAAATTACAAAAACACATTAACAATATGCCGGTGGCATTTCCTGAATCTGTTCTCGGTTTGGACATTAAGCTGCTGAAACATTTGTTTAACCCTGAAGAGGCGGAAATAGCATTAGAACTCAGCGCCCTACCTGAGCCGCTAAAACGTATTCACAAGAGGTTAGCAAAAACAGGTATTTCAATTGGTGAATTAGAAGAAATTCTCGACAATCTAACAGAAAAAGGTTCGATTCTTGGAGGCAAATTTTTTGAGAGAAAAGGACCGAAGAAATACTATAGTAAAGCACAGCTTGCAATTGGGATGTATGAACTCCAAGCAGGGAGGCTTACAAAAGAATTTGAGGAAGACTTTCAAGAGTATTTTGACGAGAAGTTCCATAGCGCCTTTCATAGCAAAAAAACATCGCAGATGAGGACTATTCCGATTAATAAGGGTGTAAACATAGAAAGATACGTTGATTCATATGATAACGCGAGAAGTATAGCCAATAAAACAGATAGGCCTATGGCAGTTATTGAATGCGTATGTAGGTCTGGAAAAGATCTTCATGAACAACCGTGCAAGCATTCAGACATTCGAGAAACATGCCTATTATTCGAGGATGTTGCCAATTTTGCGATAGACACTGGTGGAGCACGTCTTGTCACCAAAGAAGAAATGATGGAACTACTTAGCAAGGCCGAAGATGCTGGTTTCGTTTTGCAACCTGAGAACAACCAAAACCCAAACTTCATTTGCTGTTGCTGTGGGTGCTGCTGCAATGTCTTAACAACGGTTAAAAAGTACCCCCGGCCTGTTGAGTTTTACCATTCGAATTTTTATTCATCTATAAATCCTAAGCAATGCGAAGTTTGCTGGGAATGCATTGATATCTGCCCCATGGAAGCAATCTCCGCCGATGACGGCTATTCGGCCGTAGATAAGGATCGATGTATTGGATGTGGTGTATGTGTTTCAAAATGCCCAACCAACTCTATTGAGCTTAAGCAAAAAGAGAGTAAATATGTCCCTCCAAAAGACTCCGAAGCGATGTATAAAAAAATATTAATGGAGAGAATCGGTATAGGAGGCATACTAAAAGCCATACCTAAGATCGTTTTAGGCCAAAAGATTTGAGTCTTTTAAAAACAAGAATAAATAGAGTGGCAGTAACGGGATCTTTCCAAAAAGCGCTATGTTTACTTCTGGGCGGACGGAATTTACTGCAACGTGTGTATGGATGACTGGCAGTGCCTTTTGGTTATCCTCGGGGCGACTGAAGATGGCCGTAAAGAATTAGTGGCGCTCGCGAACCCGGGGCGCCCTCACAAATACCTGGCCAATGCCGGTTTGAATCTCGCGCTCCGGGAGGTACCCGTTGCGGACAACCCTTTGATGACCGTTTTTATCTTGTATATGGTTCATTTTTGTCATATATTGCATCGGATTCCCCAAAATGGGTACATATAAAGCACAACCCTCTACCACAAGATCGATCTGGTCTGTGTGAGTAACTCGAAGGCCTGTGCCTCTTAATTATCCTCCTTCCATCTGAATTATAATTCTATTTGGCTGTAAAACCTATTAAATTGAAAAATGATTACATTGCATAGGTGATGATATTCGATCCAAATAATCACTAAGATAGCTTAAAATGGAAACAGAGCATAAGAAAAAAATCGAAGAATTAATTCGGAAATTGCATTGCTATAAAAATTTTGAATGCAAAGATGCAGGATTTAAAGTTTTGTGCAAAGCAAAGGACTCTGGTCATGAGGAGTATCTCGAATGTTTAGAGCCTAATCCCAAGAATTGTTATTTCGCATTGAGCTTTGGAAGCATACACTATTGTTCATGCCCAGTCAGAGTCTACCTTGGAAAACAGTTAGGAATATAGAGCACCCCTTAAAGCGTAATATATCCCCATCCATTTTTTCTCATAATCGTATTAAAAATACACACAGTATCGGTTAGGGTGTCAAACATACAATGAGTATGCCTGACTGACACCCCTATATGTTGTGGTCACTTAGTTGAAGTCAAAACCGGTAGTATCTGCTATATATCCAACATATTGATAATATGTGATATAATTTGCATATCACCTGGTTTTTGTGGTATCTGATATATTATAGGTCTGGCAAGATACATGTCACCAGAGCTTCATTTCTTAGTACCCATATTGTGTTTTACTGCCGTATCTAATATATTGAAAGCTCCTTCTACCGGCACTTGATTTCCATTCGATCTGATCTTGCCGCTCTACATTAATGGAACCTCTTAATCAATCTGACGTTTGCAATACATTTACTATTCTGGAATCTTGACAATTTTGTGCATAGTGCAAGAATCAAAAAATATCCAATAAAAGACCCATTAGGTAATGCAATCGCACAAGGGAAAGTTCAAGTGGCTTACCGACGTGTTATCATCAAGAAATTCGGACCGCCAAGGGTTTTGCAGGTTATAGATGAACCGCAGTTACCAGAGCCAAATCCTGGGGAAGTCCGCGTTAGGGTCCAGGCAATAAGCGCTGCCTACACAGACACAATGATTCGAAAAGGTGTCTATCCGGATGTTAAAGAAAAACCACCGTTCTCTCCAGGGTACGACATGGTAGGCGTGGTTGACAAGTTGGGAAACGGCGTAAGCAACTTCAAAATCGGGGATCGTGTCTGTGACCTGACGGTCATCGGTTCATATTCTGAATATTTGTGTATGTCCGAAGAGAGACTTGTTTCTGTTCCGGAATCGATTGAAGCCGGAGAAGCGGTAAGCTTGATCCTCACCTACGTGACGGCATATCAAATGCTTCATCGCATTGGAAAAGTGCAAGCCGGTCAGAGCATTCTGGTGCATGGAGCTGGTGGGGCTGTAGGCTCTGCTTTACAGGAACTGGCCCGATTAGAAAATCTCAATATTTATGGTACCGCGTCCGCTGAAAAGCACAAATCGCTACAACAAGTTGGTGCCACACTAATTGACTACCGCCACGAAAGTTTTATTGAAAAGATTAACCAAGTTGAACCTGGTGGTATCGACATGGTTTTCGATGGATTGGGTTGGCAGAGTTTTAAACGTTCATTGAAAGTTATAAAATCGGGAGGCTTGCTGATCGCATATGGATTTTCGGATGCTGTCAGAAAAGGCAAGATAGCCGTCATGCTGGATTTTATTCGCTTCAAACTCATGAGCATTTTGCCAGGTTCACGCAGAAAAACCTTTTATTCAATCACTGCCTTAAGAAACCAACACCCGGATTGGTTCGCCGATGACCTCACAAAACTGTTCGCTTTATTATCAAGTTCAAGAATAAAGCCATTGATATGGAGACGTATGCCACTCTCGGAAGCAAGACATGCCCATGAATTAATAGAGCAGTCCAAACCTATTGGAAAAATCATCTTAGAAATTGAATAATTCCGAGATGCTTAGTCCACTGTTTCGTGACAAGAATACACTGGGTTTGACAGGGCCGTAATTCGAAAAGTAGCCTCAAATAATCACAACTTCCCGTTTTTTTATAATATATAAATGAAATGCTGGTACGCTTTTAAAAAATAAAAAATCCACAATTAAGTTATGGCTTTTAACTTTTCACACCCAAAACATCACCGTAATTTCAATAAAATTTTCTTGTTCGGAATTATTTGGTTTGTCTTTGGAGTATTGTATTCATTGCTTGAAAAAGGGATATTGGGTGAATTAAATCATTTTCCTTCAACAGGCAATCCTTACGATTTCAATACCTCATTATTTTTTACTAGTCTGAGTTCATTTATTATGGGTTTGATAATGGGAATATTCGAAATCTCATACATAAGTAAAATGTTTGATAAAAGGCCTTTCGGACAGAAAATATTCTTTAAAACCATAATTTATTTAACGTCCATATGCTTGTTCTTAATATTGCTTACCCCCATAATGAATAGTTATCGCCTCAATGTGTCTCTCTTTGATCCTGAAGTTATCCAATCGATGTTATCATTTTTCTATAATTTCGCATTTTGGAGTGTTGTGCTTTATATAGCGACAATCATTGGTATCGCGCTATTTATTTTTGAAATCAGTGATAACATCGGACAAGGGGTGTTGAAGAATTTTTTCATCGGAAAATATCATACGCCACGGGTTGAAAAACGAATATTTATGTTTCTCGATATGAAATCTTCAACGACAATCGCCGAAAAGCTAGGACATTTAAAACACTATCAGCTTCTCAACGATTATTATGCCGATTTAACCAAAGCCATCTTAGAAACATCTGGTGAAATTTATCAATATGTAGGTGATGAAGTCGTAGTTTCCTGGCTGATTGATAAAGGGCTAAATAATTCAAATTGCTTAAATTGTTATTTTTTAAGCAAAGAAATTTTAAAAAAAAGTTCAGAATCTTATTCTTTAAAATATAGTGTAGTGCCAGAATTTAAAGCAGGTTTTCATCTAGGATCAATCACAACTGGAGAAATCGGCGTTATCAAAAAAGAAATAATTTTTACGGGTGATGTACTCAATACAACAGCTCGGATTCAAGGAAAATGTAACGAGCATCGTGTCGAAATCCTTATATCAGAAGATCTAAAAATACAGCTTCCATCAGATTCTCCGTACACATATAGAGAAATCGGGTCATGTAAACTTCGCGGTAAAAACGAAGAAGTAAAATTACTTACCGTGTCTGAAAATTAATGAAATTTGTGTCCATCCAGAATTGGCCTGCAACTTCAAGAGTACAAATTACACGGTGTAACCCAACGGCGGTTAAACGATTCGACCCAAATAAAAAATTGTTGATATACTCGAAAATGAGTCCTGCTTCTCTTAAAGATTACATTCGCATATCGTATCTGATAGATATTATTGATATGCCGGTTGGCTTTTTAAACTAAATGATATTTGTGTTTTCTGCTATATACATGTAGTTTGAAATATATAGTGTTACGCTAAGAATATCCCACGAATTCCGGTTCTGTATCCCGGCAGTATCCCACCCTAAATATGGACCTATTGTAATTGTTAAAAAATTAAGGTGCACCGTGGGGTCGACCCCCTCATACTATAAATATAATGTCAAAATTATTCCTCGGTTGAGAGAATCCAGATTAAACTAAACAATATTGGCAACTAGACGTAATAAGGTCTGATTTTTCTATTGATTAAGGTGGGTTATCTACCACTTTCCTGTTTCATTTTTCCCCTCTTGTCAAGTTAAAAATAGCCAGCTCCCTCCTGCGCAGTGTTCAAAAGGCGACGCATGGCCTTGAAGTAATCTCTCTGGACCTTGGGATTGCTCACTTTACAGTAGCGTTGGGTGGTCTTGATGC
>Ga0209428_1000236_pt1 | contig 11466 bp, 10 predicted proteins | sample OlaalgELextract1_2_FD_187377 | JGI IMG/M metagenome (GOLD analysis project Ga0209428, IMG submission 187377) | Olavius algarvensis symbiont microbial communities from Tuscany, Italy - Type G ELBA extract 1 (SPAdes) (version 2) | ecosystem: Host-associated > Annelida > Digestive system >...
CTAAGATCAGATCGTACGTAAGACAATGGCAACAGACAAGTAACATACCTTCCGGCGACTCCGCTTCCTCCACGATCCAGTGGTGACGTCGAAGGAACTCGATTACCGTCTGAAGAGTCTCCGCTGGCGTCGACGACCCGGCAATCTCGTCAAGCTCCTCCTTCACCGTCACGTTGCTCGTGAATCGCTGCTGTGACAGCTTGCGTTCAAGCTCGTCCTTGATCAGCTAAACAAATAAACACACAAAAGCCATTATAATCAGTATCCATAATCGGTCACTTAGAACCCATTCGAATATTTTATAATAATTATAAAATTTTAATACAAACTGTCCGAGTTTATGAGCTATTAAGCGGTCCAAAATATTGCCGAAAAGTTCAAACAGCGCACGAACGTTACAGACGACAGAGGACAGACGGACGGCCGATGCCATAAGCGGAACGTAACGTAGTAACGTTCGGATTAAAAAGCCATCATCATCAGTATCCAAAAAAGCCACCATCATCAGTATCCATAAATTTGATTCATTTCATTTATTGTATAAAATACTGATGTGAGGATTTATATCGTGCATCGTTCTAACCGTCTCTAATGCGCTACGGTGACATACAGACAGACGGACAGGCATATAGACGGCATGGTACATACGTAGAATTATACGGTCATTGTGACAGACAGACAGACAAAACAACAGGCATGGTATATCACGGTGAATAATGCGGTTATTGTGACAGACACACAGACAGACCGACAGACAGACAGACAGAGAGACAGACAGACAGGAGGACGGCTATCAAGTCGCTACAATGCATTCAAAAGATCATATGGAAATAAACTAATACATTTGTCCTTAAGAAGCCTACTGTTTTATGTGTTACTGTTGTCAGTGTACAATGTACTAGCTACCACATCCATATGTGCCACGTGTCAAACAATGTCAGCCTCCTAGAACAGTGGGGAACGTCTAGCGATATGCAATAATAAATAATAATGACATAAACGCAGCAGAATGACGTCATATAGACCAACAGCACGCGGTCTATACGTGCTTAACCGAAAGATCTGCTGCGAATAAAGGCGCCGCATCCCAGAGGCCTATGTAGCTACCACGCCCATATGTGCCACGTGTCAAACAATGTCAGCCTCCTAGTCGCACTCGCTGATAGACCTATACGCTAATACACGCTCGCTAATACACGCTAAAACGAAAAATAATATAATAATGCACGAACAGCTCATTGAGCTCATTTTTCAATGCGCTGGGCTTTAAGTTTATCTGCAACCGAACAGTTTCCCTACCATTTTGTAATAGCAAGTAGTAGTAGTAGTAGTAGCAGCAGTAGCAGTAGCAGTAGTAGTAGTCCCTTAATCCGGTTCGTATAACTAAAATTACTTTTAGTTTATATATAAAGTTATGTGACTGTAACCGACCGACGCACACATAAAAACGTACAAGTAGCAAAACGTCATAATGTAGATAATTAGATGTAGCTATTTCTTGTATACTAACGTATTTAGTTACTTAGCAACTTACTCATATAGAACTGAAAACGAAAAAAATAGCAATTTGCAGCGTTAAAGAAAATGTGTATAGGTAGATAATGTGTGTATCAATTACCGGTGGACTCCTCAACTTGTCGAAATAACTTGTGACTGTCGATGCACTGGCCATCATGTCGGCGCGTGCTGTGGGTGCTTCCTCTGACGTCACGGTACTCTGGCTGCTGACGTAATGTAGCAGTTTCCCAATTTGCAGCGTCTGCATGCAAACAGTCCCAGCGAATTTTAACATTCATCTAGATAGGCAAAGTATTTTACAGTTAGCTGAACAAACAGATTACATTAAATATTGTAAATAGCAATAATTAACACGCAATTACGTTATAATTCTGACAATCACGGTGCTTCATTCTGGAATCAGATATATTATGAACTGCAACATATTCACATTATACTTTTATGTTCGCTAGTCTGTAGCTTTCTCGTAACGAAAAAAAACCACTTAGTTGCATACACTGTAACATTTAAGTGACATTTACCTTGTTAGCGACATCTTTTGGTGCGCAACCCGAGGTTCGGAGGTACGCCGCGAAGTCACTGATGAGTGGGTCGCCACGTGGAAACGCATCACTCAGGCCAGCTTTCTTCCTGGCTGCTCTCACAGCTTGAACGTTCCCCCGTCCCACGTAAGCGGACCGACTTGCCCGGTAGCTCTTTGCTGCTTTCTGGTCTTCATCATCTTCCTCCTCTCGGTAATAGTCATCGTCATCGTCATCATCATCATCATCTTCTTCATCATCATCATCCGGCTTCTCAGCTTCGTCTTCGTCGTCATTACCATCACCATTATTACCACCACCGTCACTGCCACTCTGCTCGACGACGGATATATAATGTGAACTTTAGGTCCACGCGGCGGCGGAGCCGGCTCCGCCACTGTCTGTGCCTCATCTCCATCCGACTCCTGCTGCACCACTGTGCTGTCCAGATCATCGGCAGCATCTGGCATGTCTACAATACAGCGTCAGCTAACTCAACTTTTGGACGTGCTACCAGCGTATTGCAAAATCACCAGAAACTCTTTGAAGTTTAATCAACTGTGAAGAAATTGAGCTTATAAAGCCAGTTATAACTATTCAGCTATGCTAAACAGTTTCAGCAGAATTTGCGTTGAAGCTCCGTCATTGGCGAAATTGACAGAGGAAAAGATGATGAAGCTCAGTATATACTTCATCGAGACACTTATTCTTTACAAACTACAGCACATATAACTGGCTTTATAAGCTCAATTTCTTCGCAGTTAAATAGCCTGTTAAAATGACTTTTGTTATATGTGGTGTTCTGCTTTTTGATGCAAATATAATAGCTAAATAGTTTCAGCAGAATTTGCGAAATTGACAGAGGAAAAGATGATGAAGCTCAGTATATAATTCATCAAGACACTTATTCTTTACAAACTACAGCACATATAACTGGCTTTATAAGCTCAATTTCTTCGCAGTTAAATAGCCTGTTAAAATGACTTTTGTTATATGTGGTGTTCTGCCTTTTGATGCAAATATAATAGCTAAATAGTTTCAGCAGAATTTGGGATTAAGCTCCATCATTGGCGAAATTGACGGCGGAAAAGACGAAGAAGCTCAGTATATAATTTATCAAGACACTTATTCTTTACAAACTACAGCACATATAACTGGCTTTATAAGCTCAATTTCTTCGCAGTTAAATAGCCTGTTAAAATGACTTTTGTTATATGTGGTGTTCTGCCTTTTGATGCAGGTGTCAAGCGAGTTGATGTAATATATTAAGTACATTGGCAAATAAAAACGCCTGCTTTTCATGTAGAGTTTATTAAGTCACAATTATAAATAATCACATTGGGATGACATCTCGAATGGTTGATTAGTCGGCCGGCTCCGGGCACTTCTTCAGTGGCATCCAGCCAGTATGGACTGCCTTTATGTTTGAATTCAAACATAAAGCCCATCTGGCCTTCAGGAGTGGCTTCATATTTCGTTTTGCTATCCTTGGCGTTCAGCAGGTCTCCGCGGTAGTCGCAGATGACTTCATTGGCCTGGAACGCCCTCGTCACAATGACGCCTCTCCCACGACCTGGTAAGTCATTGACGACTTGGAGGCCGTCCCAGGTCTGCGAGGCAGCCAGCTCGGCAATCTTGTCGACCTACACAAATAGCGCAAATTCATCTGTTAGCACCATAGACACATTGCTACAGAGAGATTGAGGTAAGGCGAAAAATTTGTTGCATATTTCTCGGGAGTGTATTCGCGAAAGTAATGGTTAAAAGTCAGCATCAACTGAAAGTGAACAGGACGATTGCCTTTATACACTGTTACACTGAATTGAAAATTTGGCTATAAATCAGTCAATGAGTAACTGTTATGCCGCAGCCACATGAGTAATAGAATAGAATACAGATGTGTAAAATATAGCATAATTATATTGACGATAAAGTCAACAACTTTGTGTTCTTTCAATGACTTGTGACAACATATCACTTAATGCAAGTGTTCTGGATACTTGTAGTTTATCAAAAACTACACAGTTGTTTTCCTTACTTGGTCAATTGTGAGTGTGTCGTCAGACGCCTGCGCCCTCTTCTTTGGCGTGTGATATTTAACGATGGCGCGCTTGGCGATGTCAGTCGCGGCTCCCTATGATTCTGTGCAAACAGTGAACATTGGCAATACAGCTGTGTAAAATAAGCGAAACACTTATCAACAGCTAATTCACAACAGAGCACAGTAACGTCGTTATTTGTCACATAAACCGATACCAGGTAATTATGATTTTGGAAGATGAGTAGAAAGTAGGCCTAAGCGAGAGAGTGAGAGCAAGGAGCAGCGAATCGTTATGTTTTTTTTCTAGAAATTGACCGACAAAACCAAAGCATGTGCTTGGGTTGGTAATTGAGCATTTAATTCGTAAAACAGATGAAATTTGTGCAGCTTACCATGCTGCTGCTGTATTTGTTTGGCCAGCACGTCGACGTTCGCTGGTCTGCATCGCATCGATGACAGGACGTGCTCCGCCTGAAGCTTTATTTGCTCTTCTTTCCATCTGCAATTGTTAACAGTAAATATATCTAAAATGCTTGCTTATTTCGGATGTGTTTAAACGCTACGACTATAAAGTATTGCATATGTGGTAACAGAAATCCTTATCACACTAATGTATTAAAAGGAAATTAGCAAACTTTGTGAGTACAGGACAATCGTTAGTGGTCAATATTTCACCAACGTTCATTATTTGGTATGCTTATCCTGCAGCAAATGTTGCAGATTTAACAACAAACGTACTCAATAAACTAACATTAGTGTTAAAGCAAATTGGCAAATTTATAAACTATACATCACCGAATGACATGCAAGTTTGCTATGTTACCTTGATGCGACCTTCTTGGCTGCCGTTATTTTCCAGTCGTCGTTCGCGGCGCTGAAGTCGGCCGTGATGTGCGACCTGACATCGTCCAAAGTTGGCAGCTTGCCCATCACGTTCACCGGCCGCTTCTTGATGACAGACTGGAACAGCGCTTTGGTCAGTTCCGTGTCCGTCATGGTCTTGACGTCATCAAGATAAATACTGGCGTTCGATTCAGTATCAATTTCTGGTGCTGTGGTTCCTTCAGTACAACATACAATTTATGTGATCAGTGTTTTAAAATACCACGAAAACTATAACCCTATAAAGCGCAGCCTAGGCTATACTTAAAACATATGTGTATAACTGTCAGTTAAACCTACATACGATGAGTTTATCGTGGCCTTAATTGCACGCACGTGGACGTAATTGTATATTAATGCACCAAAATAACTAACACAGAGATTGTTAAGAATATCCTATACACAGACATTAATTCACTCACAGAAGCTTTAATGCGTCATGAATGGTATGCATAGGCTTGTGTCGTTATTTACCTTTACAGATTTACTATATTTTTTCATTCTCTAAACATCAAACCTTATTACCCTTACGTCATGCATTTTCCTGCTCATCACACGTTATTTAATTCCGGTACCAGTAAAGTTATCTGACAGCAGTGTCAGCCACAACTAAGAAAAAAATGCCATACCGCCGATCAAGTTGACGATGGTGTCTCGGTTGCGGCAACTCTGCTCTACAATGGAGAAGTCGTAGTGCCGTGCTGCGACATTCTGACTGTGTCGCAGGTACCTGCTGACTGCTGTATAACATTCAGCAGTACTTTACAGTTACCTTTTTATATTTGTAATGTACTTTTTTGACTATAATTTTCAGTTATAGCGCTATTAATAGAAAAACGTTTTGAACTCGCTAAATAAATCTTACGTGTGTCATGTTTGAAAAAGTCAGAGTCAGAATGCAAACTGGTTACAGTCTTCAATGTACCGCCAGCTGTCAAACTCTTAAATTATGGACAGACAGCTTTTGACAATTCTGGTCTTCGAATTTTAAACAGCCTCTGCACAGACATTATTTAAACGTTACCCTTTAACTGATATTTCTGCTCGGTATTAACTATGCGACGCCGTAGCGGACTCTATACAGGTATGTGCTGTATAGATTCACAATTACAACACAAACTAAATAAGCTACTACTGAAGATAAATCAGTGTTTAAAATTCGGAGAACAATAAAAATTTACCGGCACTGGCGGACGCATCGAGTCCAGTGTCGCCCTTCAGCGTCTCAACCACGTGCCGGGCGTTTGATGTGCACATGGACGGCAACTTAAATTCAGCCTGTAGGGCATCCAACTCCTTTGTGCCGTTCTTGATGCGATTTCCTTTGCCGAATCGCACAAAGAAGTTGGGTGTCTTCGTCGGAGGACGAAATCTAGGCACACATACGATTACAGCAATGAATAAGTAACATCTAACCACAAGTATGCTGCGACACATATTGCAACTGTGCGGTCTATAGGCACAGACCTACAGTTTTACACATTTCAGTATAAAGTTTTTGTGCTGACTCATGTTTAACGTATATCGATAGATATGTCACGCTGCCTAATTTACAATTACACTTAAACTTACAATCACAATTAAGCACAGTAGCTCACCTCTTGCTGTACAGGCTGAACAGCTTGTGATGGGCTGGCTCCAGAGCGACCTGAGCCGGGCCCTGCGCGCCGGTCTTATGGTCGCTCACGAGAATGACGACGCGGCCGTCGCTTGCCGTCTTCGCCCGGACAAACTCTTCCAACGTCATGTTTAGTGCCACACATGGACGCTGGAAGTGTGCAAAACATACCACCGACATGAGGTACCTCATGAATATGTTGTATTGGCTGTGGTCATGACGTCGCGAGCCGGCGCCGTTATACTTCTCGGCTATAGCGTGAATCTATACATACACAGGACCACATAATACTTCTCTTCTATAGCGTGAAGCTATACATACACAGGACCACATAATACTTCTCTTCTATAGCGTGAATCTATACATACACAGGACCACATAATACTTCTCTTCTATAGCGTGAATCTATACATACACAGGACCACATAATACTTCTCTTCTATAGCGTGAATCTATACATACACAGGACCACATAATACTTCTCGGCTATAGCGTGAATCTATACATACACAGGACCACATAATCAATCAATTTCACTTGTTAACGAATACACTAAAAATGACACAGTAGAAACTCGACGTGGAAATCGGCCGCCAGCAGATTTGCAGTAGACTCCGTCACAAACTTAATATGTAATAGCAAAGACTTATTCATAGCAACACATACCAATGTCGCTAATCCATTCATGCGCGTCACTAATTAGATGACGAGGCATTTGGCTATCCCCCCTCCATGCTCAGAAACGCCATCACAACCATCACAATGTTCAGGCAGGACTGGCTTTCATCACTGCATGGGGGGTTTCCGACCGAGGATTCGGTGACACGCTCCGAACAGGAGCAACAGAGAAACAGAACTGTGCGCAAACAAACCAAGGCCAACGGTGGCCACAACACAGCATTGGGTAACACGTGCGAATGAAGCTAGTTCCCGTTCAGAGCGCTCACCGAACTGAACGTCCAAATCATCCATGGTACTACCTCCCCACGGATGCGTCGGTCGTCACGTGGACGACGCGGAGTCTCTTGTGGCGTCTTTAATTATGTTCTCTTTCTTGAGAATAGGTAGATATCAAACCCCTTCTCAAGTACCACTACCGATAACAAACGTAGGTCTGGGACAGTAAATCCACAGGTCAACAGATCCGTTGCACTTTCTCGAGCCAGTGCTCCCCGCCAGTTAAATGATATGCTTGAGAATTCAACTTGGGACGGTTCGCATTGGGCCTTACTCGCCACCCATTCACGAACAGCACTCGTATCGTAATGCTGTTGCTTTAACACATGGACTTAACTCAGGTTCACATTATCAGAAACAATGGTAGCATCAAATATGACAGCTGAGCAGCCGGTTAGTATCGCAACTGCATCCGGTTTTCTGATTCCCGCTGGTGTAGGTATACGGGGCTCTGTGTGCACCTCGTATCCTGACTCTTTGAGCTTCTGAGTCACTTTATCTACCAGATAATTGTGCCGTTGATTACGTACCGCCCATGTACGAGCACAATTCTGGAGGATATGCCCCAGTGACTCATAGTCCCCACACATGGTGCACTTAGGATTCCGCAAGGGCCGGCCCCGAGAGGCACGACCTTCCGTATAGAGGCTGTTATTGCGAATCTGCACCGAACCAATATACCCATTGCCAGTCTGCAGTTGCGTACCATCAGTCACCCAGCTGTGTATTTTTGGGACGAGACGATGCTGACTCAGGCCATAGCCATCCTGAGTAATATGAAGTTCATTGGCCAGTTTTGCATCGACCTGTTTAGTATTTGAAACAACAGTTCCGCGGTACTCAACTTTAGCCCACTTCTCGTGCTCCTTCTGCAAGGTAACCGAATTTGCGACGTACCATTCTAGCACGGGATCGGTCCCTATCGTCGCCCTGTGAAAGAGGTTACGAATGCGGTCCCCTTTAAGGATTAAGGATGCGCATTTTAGTTCCCAATAGCGGAATGCCGAGACCACCCTCGGCGACACTTGCATGAAACATAGATATGGGGCTGTCGTGTAGGAGCTGTAGCCACCCGCGTACAGCTTTCCGGACTATACGGTCCAGCCAGTTCATTGTAACGACAGTCACTCGATCTAACACCAATTGGTGGTATAGGCTTGGGAGCAGATGAACCCTCAATAGAAAAATACGCTGCTGAGGTTTCAACGGTGCTCGAGTCAAGTTCTCGATTCCCTTCTCAAGCCTGCTCTTAACGTCTGGGGGCCAATCGAGTCGTACTGGCTAGTAGAAAGCTTATATTTGTCGAGTGGCAGGAAGTATGGGACTGCTGCGCTGGAAACAAATTACACGCTATTAGACCTACTGTAGGTGACTACAAACAGAAAACATGTCTATCGCGGCGTGATACAGTATTGCTAACTAGATTGCGTATTGGTCATACTCGTTTAACGCATTCTTACCTACTTTCAGGTGATGACTTGCCTGAATGTTCTACTTGTCAGTGCCCACTAACAGTGAAACACATTCTGGTTGAATGTGTTGATCTTAAAGATGTACGAAATAAACACTTCGTTGCTTCTTCCATTAAAGATTTATTTCATAGTATTGAAGCACATAAAATCATTGATTTTATTACAGAAACTCGTTTTTATAAGCATATTTAACGTTTTCATATTAATGTTTGTTATTTGTTTTTATTCTAGGTTAATAGCCTTGATCTTACATTCATAGGTTTTACCTTCTTATAAGTTATTTTCATATCCTATCCATCATATAAACCTTGAATGGCACTAAATAGCCTTCTTGTGCTGATGTGCCGTTAAGAAACTACACACTCACTCACTGTCCCACACTGCCCTGTTGAGAAGTTGAATGTCCATAATCGGCAAACTGGCAGTGGTGGACGCAGACTTGCCACCAGTCCCACGACGTCGGCGTGTCTGTGGTATCGTCTTCATCAGCCGGTCGATGTCAGCCGGAGTCAGTTCTCGATGACAGGACCGCGTGTGCTCTTTGGTCCTGCTCTTGAGTTGCCCACAGCCCGTCACTGGACATGGCTTTTGTGTACGCCAGTTGGACGTACACTGCCGTGGCTTCCGAGCATTCACACTTGCAACAAACAAGTCATCACCTACACTCATTTCTTCTTCACCACCGTTTTTGAAGTGATACTGGAGCACGGCATAGCGGTGTCTGTTACCGTCTCCATCAAATACTTCATATAAGGTCTGTCTGAAATTGGGTGTACGCTGGTGATTGTAGTACCGTTTCTTTAAAAGGAAGTCGTGCTTTCTCGATTTCGTCTGTGAGCGACGGACTTCACCTCCAAAATTATATTAAGCTTGGTTTTGTGAGTCGTGGGCCTAGAAAATAGAAACGGTGCCATAATATCTGCTGGGTCATCAAGCTTTTCTAAATCTACGATGAAAAACGCTGATTGACCACATAGTTATGGTGCACTGGAACATGTATTATAATCGTCACCATTAGGCACAGTTGTCAGCACTTCTTCAGAAGATTAGCACTCGGCTGGGTCTTTTTATAAATATTAGCTACACTCCATTGCTTTTAACATTAAACGTTGTTAAGTATTTATCTTAGTTCCTCTAACAAACTTATCCGGTTCGATTAGTGTCGTCATCTGTGGAGCAGAACAGGCGGCTGCAGCGTCGCTGTCCGGTTCTGAGCTTGTGCCATCAGACGCAGTTCCATTGGTTGGCTCCCTTTTTAGCTATTAACTGTCTACGTTACATTACGTTAATTTAGTTTTTTGTGCTATGCTTTGTTAACAACTCGTAAGTATAGTTTGTACATTATTATATTACATTAATCAATCAATTCAGTCATTTAAAACACCATATTAAAGCACGAACACAGTATATACACTATACAAGTTTACATTATACGAACACAGTATATATATACAATACAAGTTTACATTATTACGTTACAACACAAAGACATATGATAGCATATTATACATGAAAAGTAATCAGCAGCGGCAGTGTTATTGCCTTAGGTGGAAATCTCTTCCCCGCTGGTTTGTATAGCCGTTCCCGCTCTGCCTTGGTGGGTTTCGACTTCCTGCCTATTGTTCTCAGATCGACTGCCGGTGGCACGGATGTCGACGGCTACTGCTGCTCGTCGTCGCTGGAGGATGCCACTGATGCCGTAGATGATATCAGTTGCGGAAATTTACGCGCGGCTCTGTGTGAGCATGACGATGTCGACGGCTGCTGCTCGTGGTCGGCGGCGGCAGATGCTGTCGGCTGTTCCACAGAAACAGCAGCTTTGACTTGTTGTCGTTGTAGTCGAAGAGGAGCTCATTTCACTTCTATCGTTGTTTTTGCAACAAAGACGAGCTGAGGTTCTTTGTTAAATTTTTCCTGGCTGTTATATTTTCGTTGAGCCCTTACTGATTTTACAGCAGACAGCATGCTCCGACTGCTGTCTGCTGTATCTGGTGTATAAAAATATATTGCAGTTTTTCAGTCGCATTCTTGTCTGCTGTAATTTTTTTACCATAAGATTACGATGCAGTGCCATTTTTGGCAGGCGTAATTAGGGAGAAGCTCTCAAATAACCACAACGAAAACGAGAATGCAGAGATTATCCATTGTTTCTTAATTCACCTAAGATGCTAAATTAATCGTATATACAGCTGTTGTCACCTAAAATGCTAAAATAATTAACCTATAACACAAAATCTTCATCATCGTTACATGATAATTACACAACATTGTTATACACACAAAACTAAACCTAATAAAATCAACTTATAGTGCGACGCTCCACACCAGCACTATAAAACTATATACAGACAAGAGAAATATAAAATCTCATAGAAAACATAAAACACAAAAATTGTTCTGTAAAATGTTCTGTGCAAGAAAACCAGTAATGAATTAACGGCTTGTGTCGTTATTTAC
>Ga0209428_1000237_pt1 | contig 11438 bp, 11 predicted proteins | sample OlaalgELextract1_2_FD_187377 | JGI IMG/M metagenome (GOLD analysis project Ga0209428, IMG submission 187377) | Olavius algarvensis symbiont microbial communities from Tuscany, Italy - Type G ELBA extract 1 (SPAdes) (version 2) | ecosystem: Host-associated > Annelida > Digestive system >...
TGCGCTTGCATCTGGCCTGCGTCAGCTCCGGGACCTACGGCCCCTTCGCCACTTCGGCCAGCCGCTCGCGCCTACGCCTACCGCGGACTACCCGCCTCGCGCTTCGCGCTTCCCTGGCGGGCAGCGTTAGAAAAAAATCCTTTTTATCAGATGATTAGGTCATTTTTGGGTGAAATGTCCACAGAGCCAGTACCCCGTTTCCCCTTATTTTGCGTCCTCAGCAACGATTACAATTCAGCGTATCCTGAGGTCTTTGCGGTTCAATTCTCCGAGGAAAACACATATGTTCAAGATAACGCCGATTGCCGCTGATCAGGTGCTCAGTGCGGCCAGGCAGGGTGGAACCGAGGGGCTGTCGCTACGTCTTGCGGCCCACCAGAAGCCGGATGGCTCCATCGACTACCACATGGGCTTCGATGACGCGACGGAGGAGGATATTCGTACCTCGTCGGAGGGGGTGGATGTCGTCATGGCCCCCGAGTATGTACCCTTGTTGGTCGAGGCGACCATGGATTTCGTGGAGATCGAGCCGGGGCAGTTCCACTTCATTTTTCTCAACCCCAAGGATGCCGATTACAGCCCGCCTGCTGCAAACTGAGCGAGGTGCGACGGGTCGCTTCGGCGTGCGCGGGCAGGGCGGTGCCGTCCGTCCGGCCTGTCGGCAGGCGGAGCGGACGCTAATGGCGTGGGTTGGTACCGCGGCGTAGCGGGGGTGTCTTTCTGCCTGCAACGCCTGGAGGTGTGGCGGCGTATCCGTAGTGGCGGCATCATCGATGCGGTTCGTTGCCTGCCTGTGCGTCCCTGCACGCAGACAGGCGCTCACCGCATCCTTGTATGTTCTGTTTCTAGGGAAATGCCAAGGATAGGCTCTAAAGGGATTTGATGGAGAGTATCTACGCGGGCTCATACGAGTTCTATTTGTCTTCAATCTGCGTAATCCGCGGATAAAACCCGTAGGGGGCAGACCGGGCTTTTTCATCTTACCAACGCCATGACATGCAGAATGTTATGAAATAGGGTGCTCGCGCCACTTGGCCGACACAGTGGTTGCGTTGGCTGATTAGGATCCTGCCTATCCTTTGCGCCTTTGTGGTTCGACTTTATCGATGACGGATCTCACCAGCGAAGACACGTTTCGGCTCAATGTTTTGCTCGCCAACAAGCCGTTGGCCATCCGTATCGACGAATCCGGGATGGTCGTTTGGGGCCTGTCCGAGCAGGGGGAGTCGAAGGTTCCGCTCCACTCGGACGGGCGTCCCGAGCGCTATGTGCGTGGTGTCAAAGAGCTGATTTCCGGTCATATCCTCGGTTCTCCCGGCGGCTATCCGATTTATCTGAGGCGTTGGACGCGTATGGGCCAGATGCGCGACGAGAGTCTAGAGCAGCTCCTGATGCTGGGGGAGCCGGAGGCCGTGGTGGCCGCCGTGTGCGCGCCGGGCCTGACCGATGAGCTTGCAAGACGCGCCTGGTGGGCCATGGAGGATGCGGAGAATGCACGTCGCATGCTCGGCAATCCGGCCATCGTGGCGGGGAGGATGGGCCGGGTCCTCGCCCGTTATCTGCTGGAGTTTCTCCCTTTCGAGACCGAGACCGAGACCGAGACCGAGAAGATGATGGCCTCGGTCCGGCTGGTGCTCCAACCTGGGCTGATCGACGCCGAGGATCGGTTGTCCCTGTGGCGGAAATCGGCCCGCAAGCAGGCCTATCTGGTGGGTTTTTTACAGGCCCTGCCGGATGACCTACCGCAACCCGTACCCGCCCGCGGGGATGCCGAGGACCATGCGCGGGGTCTCCGACCCTTGGCGCAGGCCGGCAATCCCTACGCCGTTCTCTTGTTGCGGGTACAGGCCTCGCCGGGCCAGACCTTTCTCAAGACCTTGGCCACCGTACTCGCGAAACCCCCTACCCAGGATGTGGTCCAGGCCAGCTTCGACCTGGCGCGCGGCTATTTTTCACCAATGCGCCCGGACGGTGATCCGTACTTGCCGCTGGAGGCCCTCGTGGAGGAGGCGCGGGATTCTGCCCGTGCCGATCATGGGTCCGAGGGTCTGCGCGCCTGCCGCGATGCGGCGCCGGACCTTACGGGGGAGATCGCCGCGATGCGTGTGCTTTCGGGATTGGGTTATGGGGTGTTGCGGCCCGTGCTCCGAGACTCCACGGCCATCGGTAGTCTCATGCGCCGGAAACTGGGACCGGTCATCGATCCCCTGCTGGAACGGATCGATATGCTGCGGGGGAAGAAGAACGGGTAGTTTTCCCACGCAGACACGAAAACCTTTTCCTCTTCGTGCCTCCGTGGGCACCTTCGAAGCACGTCATGGCTGGTCATCATTGCGTTGGGCACGGCGCGAGACGGAGACCACCGCCTCGATCGTCGGCTCGGCAGCACGCGCCTTTGCCCAACCTACTGGTTGCCAGCCCGTAGCCCGTAGTCTGTCAGGTCCGGGTCATAGCGACGGGTAGGGAAATGCCGGCAAACCTAATCGCCGTCGCCACCCGATGCCGCGATTTGCTCCACCTCTTCGGGCGAGAGACCAAGCAACTCGGAGACCTTCGCTACACCGAGCCGGCGCAACAGACGGCGCACAATCTGGGCCTCGCCTTTCGCCTCACCACGTTCGAAGCCAATGACGAAGGACGGCATACGTTCAACATCGATTTCGGTCAGCATACGTTCGGCCTCCTCGACCTGCGCCTTCAAATCCCGGTTCTCCGAGAGGATCTCCAGCATGCCCATGTAATCCCGGAAACGCTGCTCGTCAGCACCGAGCAACGCCCGTAAACGGCGCACAATGTAGGTAACCACTTCCCCCGGCTTGCGGTCGCCGAAGTCACACAATACAGCCAGCACTAAGGCATCCGGATTATCCTATACCAGCAATCCGGTGCAGTTGATTTGGTGCATGTCCACCACACCATAATGGTAATCCAGCAGCCCCGGCTCATCGATCGCCGACGGCATGGTCAGCCGATCGGACCCGATGTAGATAAGAAACTGTCGGATCGGCCTGCGATGCCCGGCAAGGCGGATATCCACATAGTAGCGCAGCATGCGTAACGGCATGTCGGCGGCGTTGTCATTCGCGATCTCGGCGTGTAGCAGAAACTCCGCGCCGTCACTGCCCCGCATGCGTGCGACCAAGTCTGCCCGGCGGTCTTCGATCCGCTGGTTCTGCGTCTCCAACAGCTCAATGGCCTCGCCGTCGATACCGAGAAGGTGACGCGCCAAATCGGTGGTGAGCCGTTTGAGGGTAGCGCGGCTGATGATGTCTTTTGCTGTCATTGGCACAGACTACCAGGTTGGTGCGGTGACCGCAGTTTTCCTGGTCATCGTTGCGTTGGGCACGGCGCGAGACAGAGACCACCGCCTCGATCGCCGGCTCGGCAGCACGCGCCTTTGCCCAAACCTACTGGTTGCCGGCCCGTAGCCCGTAGGTTGGGCAAAGGTGCAGGGACGCACCGTGCCCAACAGTTTTCCTCAGGGAATACCGAGCAGTTTGTGGATCTGAAGGCTCAACCGCCAGCGGGGATGTGTCATGCAGTAGTCCAGGCATCGGCGGCGGTTTTCGAGCCGCTCCGGGCCATCCATCGGCTGCAGGAAGAAGTGGTCGAAGGCCAGGTGCCCGAAACGCTCCGGTGGGGCATCCGCCTGCGGGTAGACCAGCTTCAACTCGTTGCCTGACCGCACCGTAAGCGCCGCATTGGCCTTGGGGCTGACGCAGACCCAGTCGAGACCGGGAGGCGCCGGCTGGGTCCCGTTGGTCTCCACCGCCACTTGGAAACCGTGGGCATGCAAGGCCGCGATCAGGGCTTGGTCGAGCTGCAGGAGCGGCTCGCCGCCGGTGCAGACGACGAAGGGGGTTGCCCTTTCTCCGGCACGGGTCGGCCAGGTCGCGGCGATCCGGTCCGCCAGTTCGGCCGCGTTCTGGTATTTACCGCCGTTCTCCCCGTCGGCGCCCCGAAAGTCCGTGTCACAGAACCGGCAGATGGCCCCGGATCTGTCTTGTTCCCGGCCCGTCCACAGGTTGCAGCCGGCAAAGCGACAGAGGACGGCGACGCGGCCCGTGTGCGCGCCCTCGCCCTGGAGGGTATGGAAGATTTCCTTGACGGCGTAGCTCATGTGGGCAGCGCGGGGCCTTGTTTGCCCCAGCACAGCAGGACTCCGCAGCCGGGGGTTTCCTGGAGATCGATGCGGTCGAGGGTTGGGAGCCGGGACGATAGTTCCTCGCGTAGCCACCGGGCCAGACTCGCCGGATCGGCGTCCCCGAGGCGGGGCAGCTCGTTGAGCAGTCGATGGTCGAGCTGTCCGAAGATAGGCTTGAAGCGCTCTTTGACATCTCCATAGTCCAGGACCCAGCCCATGACCTGGTCCAGGGGGGCGCTCAGGTGCAGCCGCAGGAGGTAGCTGTGGCCGTGCAGCCGGCGCCGGGGGGAGCCGTCGGGCGCCCGGACCAGGCGCAGGGCGCTCTCGAACCGCTGCTCTTTCCAGATGCGGAAGTGTCGGCCGTCGTAGTGGCAGCCGGCGCGGGCGGTCTCGTAGACGCTGACCCAGGACAGGGCCGGCAAGGTGGGTTTCAGGCGTTCCCACAGCCAGACCGAGAGCAGCTCGCTGGTGGGGTTGGCAAGCCCCGGCAGGTCGTTGAGGCAGGCCGAGTGGAGGATCCGATGGAGGGGGGCCCAGACCGCGCCGAGCTGGTCGAAGTCGATGCCCATGTCGGCGTCCCTCAGGTCCTGATCCGCGTGCAGGATGACCTGGAATCCGTGTCCGTGCATGCGCCCGCACTTGTGGCCCGGCGGCACATTGGGCAGTTGGTGGGCGGCCTCGAAGCGGAAGCGACGCCACAGGTGGGCGTGGTCGGAACCATCCAGGTCCGCCCCCTGGTCGCGGGTGCTCCGGATGCCCACGGCCTCGATACCCGGCACCCGGAGACGGGCGCGCACCCAGCGGGCCAGGTTTTCGTCGGTGGGGACCGGCAGGTGTTCGTTCAGATCGTGGTAATCGAGGGCCGCGATACAGTGCGTCAGGTGGTCCCTCAGCGCATCCGTCTCGCCGCCGGGAAAGGGCGCCCAGCCGGCCGGCAACTCGGCCCGCACCCGGGCGAGGAAACTGTGCCCGTGCAGGCGCCGGGATCTGTGCCTTTTGGGGAGGATGGAGACGCGCCGCGCGGCCTCGAACGGGGCGGCGGCCACATGCAGGAGACGCGCCGTCATGGTGCGGAAATGCCGAATTCGGTGAGTAACGGGTCGGCTGTCCCGGCCTCGACAAAGCCCTTGGCGCGCAGCCGACAGGAGTCGCATCGGAGGCAGGGGCGACCATCGGCCCCCGGATCGTAGCAACTGCCGGTAAGGGCGTAGTCTACGCCCAGCGCCATGCCCTTGCGGATGATCCGGGCCTTGGTGAGCCGGATCAGCGGCGCCCGGATCCGCAGCGCCCGATGCCCCGTCACGCCCGCCTTGGTCGCCAGGTTGGCCATGCGCTCGTAGGCCGCGATGTACTCGGGCCGGCAATCGGGATAGCCGGAGTAGTCGAGGGCGTTGACGCCGATGAAGATGTCACTCGCCGCCAGCACCTCCGCCCAGGCCAGGGCGAGAGATAAGAAAACGCTGTTGCGCGCCGGGACGTAGGTGACCGGAATCTCGTCCACCTGTCGATCCAAATCCCGATCCTTCGGCACCGCCAGGTCGCCGGTGAGGGCCGAGCCGCCGAAACGGCGCAGGTCGATGTCGATGACCAGGTGCTCGGCCACCCCCATGGCCTCGGCTACTCGGGCCGCACACGCGAGTTCCGCCTGGTGCCGCTGGCCGTACCGGAAGGACAGGGCGTAGGGCTCGTACCCCTCCGCCTTGGCGATGGCCAGGGTCGTCGCGGAGTCCATCCCGCCACTGAGGAGAACTACCGCCTTAGTCATGGATGCACCTTTCGGGCACTGGTTCCGTTCAATTCTGGCTTTGCGGGAAATGTTAGGCTAACATATTGAGAGACTGTCTAGGAACTCTCTTTAGGAATTCCCTGACTGTGGGCAGTTTGAAGAAAATTAACAATCTGTTTATTAAGGATATTTTTCACGGATACTGTCTAAAAAGGCAGTCTCTGAAAATAAAGCGGAATCTACGATCTTTGTAGCACATTGCAACTGGTTGATTTACAAGCTTTTTTAACTAAGCTGAACCAGTACCGCCTCAAGTCCCTGTTCCACAAAGCGTTCGCGGATCGTGAACACAGTTCGCGGTGTACACGAAAAGGCCTCGGCTGCCTGCTCATCGCTCTAATCCGGTCCGTCTGCATCGACTTACAGCAGGACATTGGCATGCTTGATCTTATAGGCCGACCCCTTGCCCTTACTCACCAACTCGGTGAGCTGCGCACGTTCCTCCTCGCTCAGACGCACAATAGATTTCTTGCTCGTGCGGGCTTCTCCTCAGACTCTTGATCAAGTCCTACCGTCAAGCCTAAAAATTTGCAATTTTAATCGAAACTAGATACTAGTACAGATGCTCTCAACTACCGGTAACAGAGAACGCGCAGGAACCTCAGAGAAGATTCAGCCGCAAATCAACGCCAAGGCAGACGCAAATCGATCAGGAACGGTCGATAAGGACGAGTCAATATCGACCCATTTGCGTTGATTCGCGTTTGCCTTTGCGGCAAAATATTTCCCAATGGCAGTATCGGATTGATGTTATCGGTATTTGCGCGCAGGTGTACTAGTCCCCCCGTTGGGGAAAGCGAAGATTCGCGGTAGAATCCCGACCTTGGCGGGATCCCTGGTATTGGCCCATGTATCTGTGTAGCCGCTTCAGCCACTTGAGTGGTCACCGCATCGCCGGCAAGCTGCCGCGGCACGCCAAGATCATCGCCGCCAAGGAGCTGTTGCCGAAGGCATTCTTCGACGGGCTGTTCAAGTTCGCTTTCGTGCGCAACCCCTGGGACTTGCAGGTGAGTTCTTTTTACCATATCCGCCGTGAGCGCCCCCGCTATCTCGGGGGCCACGAGGAGTTCGCGGATTTCCTGCGCTGGAAGCTGGACCCGGAACGCCCCTATCAATACCACCTGGATACCTCCATCGAGCTACAGACCGACTATCTGATCGATCTACACGGCGCGCTGGTCGTGGATTTCATCGGACACTACGAGCGTCTGGAAGATGACTTCGCCGTGGTCTGCGAACGCATCGGTATCGTACCACCGCCCCTGGCCCATAAACGCAAAGCGGCCGACCGCAAACGGGACTACCGGGGCTATTACAGCGATGAGACGGCCGAGCTGGTGGCGCGCCATTTCAAACGGGATATCGAGCTTCTCGGCTATACATTCGATCCCAAACCCTAGACTCTATTGACTTTTCACTCGCTGCCCGCCAGGGAAGCGCGAAGCGCGAGGCGGGTAGTCCGCGGTAGGCGTAGGCGCGAGCGGCTGGCCGAAGTGGCGAAGGGGCCGTAGGTCCCGGAGCTGACGCAGGCCAGATGCAAGCGCATCCGATACGCCGTCAAGCCATTCGTCGTAGGGGTCTGGCGGAGGCGCGAAGTGCCGAAGCCGTGGCCCCGGAGCGGGGCGTCCGCGGCACGTACAAGTTGTCGCCCGAGCGCAGGGCGAAAGGGGGACTGGGATGTCCCGTTTCGCATCCCGAGCACGGCGACACTCTGACGAAACCAACCTAACTAGCTGATATAAAAGGATTTTTATGAATTGCCGTTTTTGATAACTACTTGAAAAACAACAACTTTTCTTGAAAAATCAACAGGATCTGGAAACTGGTCACTTCATCCACCGGATGAAACGGAAAATTTAATATATCGAATTAAATCATAGTGTTATCCATAATTGAGAACGCCGTTCTCTCTGTCTCTACGGTTCAATCAAAGATCGAAGCCGGCCCACACCGGGCAATGGTCGGAGGGTTTCTGCATGCCGCGGATGTCATCGTCGATACCGGCGTCCACCAGGCACTCGCGCAGGGGGGCCGTTATCAGCATCAGGTCGATGCGCAGACCGCGCCTGGGTTCGCGCTCGAATCCCCGGCTGCGATAGTCGAACCAACTGAAGCGGTCGTTGGCCTGGGGGTGAATTGCGCGGTAGGCGTCGAAGAGTCCCCAGTCGGTGAGGGTCGTGAGCCATTCCCGTTCTTCCGGCAGGAAGCTGCACTTGCCCGTGCGCAGCCAGCGCTTGGCGTTGTCGGCGCCGATGCCGATATCGAGATCCAGGGGCGCCACGTTCATGTCGCCGAGGATTACCAGGTTCTGATCCGGAGTAAAGCGTTCGCGGAGGAAGGCGGTCAGGTCGGCGTAGAACTTGCGTTTGGCGGGAAACTTGACCGGATGCTCGCGGCTCTCGCCCTGGGGGAAGTAGCCGTTGATTACGGTGAGCTCTCGCCCATCCGAGAGGGCATAACGGCCCGTGATGAGCCGGCGTTGGGCATCCGGGTCGCTTTCTTCGGGCAGGCCCCTGATGACCTCCACCGGCGCCTGCCTGCTCATCAGGGCGACGCCGTAATGGGATTTCTGGCCGAAGTAGTGGGGGGTATAGCCCAGGGCCTGGACCGCCTCGTGGGGAAAGGCGTCGTCGGCCACCTTGGTTTCCTGGAGACCGATGATGTCCGGGTCGTGCCGGGCCTTCAGCGCCTCCAATTGATGTGGTCGGGCGCGGATGCCGTTGATGTTGAAGGTAACGATTTTCATGGGCTAGCTGGTCTCCATGACTTCATAGGTTTCTTTGCGCCCCATCTCCCAGCCATGGCGGTAGGCCTTGCCCCAGGGCAGGGCCTCATGGTCCGTGATCGGGTCTTGTCCATCCGGTTCGAGGGCGCTCGCGACATGGCGCGCGTATCCCAGGTGATGGAGGGCATGGATCACGCCGTTTGCATAGCCCCGGTTGTACCAGAGCTGGGCATCGTCGGTGCGATCCAAGAAGCCCCGCGAGTCTTCGTAGAGGTCGCAGATCAGTTCCAGGAGTTGGGGTAGAAGGGTCTCGGCGTTCACGGTGGCACAAGCCGTTTATCGGTCTGTTCGGCGCTGGTTTTTCGGCGGTTGCCCGTGCGGACCTCGCGTTATGTGTAGGTTGCGTTAGCCGCGCGGGGAAACGTTTCGGTTGGCACGGCGTCGAACGCGGCGTAACGCAACACGAGGGGGCGTCCTCAATTGAGCCGACCTCTGATTGAGAACACCCCCTAGCGCCCTCCGCGCTCGCGCAGGGCGTCGACGAGGATCTCTTTGTCCTGATAGCGCACGTCCTTTCCCTTGGCGACGAAGACGACCTGCTCGGCAATGCTGCCGGCGTGGTCGCCGATATTCGCCAGGGCCCGCAGGACGAAGACCAGGTCCAGCACCTGACCGACCAGTTGGGTGTCTTCGAGCACGAAGGTCATGACATGGCGCATCGCCGCGTCGAGTTCGTCATCCAACCGGGAGCCGTCGGCGAACACGTCGAGGGCTAGGTCCACATCGACCCTGGCGCAGGCATCGAGACTGCGTTCCAGCAAAGATCGGGCGACCCGGTCGAGACTACGGATGTGGTGGAGTATTTTCGATGAGGGCGGTCGCTCCGTCCGCTCCATGAGTCGGGTGACGCACCAGGCGATCCGCGCGGCCTTGTCCCCCGCCCGCTCCAGATCCCCGGCGACCTTGGACAGGGCGAGGATAAGACGCAGATCGCGGCCGAGGGGTTGGCGCGTGGCGATGAGATCGAAGATGGTCTCATCGATATCGAGCTCGAAACAGTCGATCCTGCGCTCGTTATCGACCACCTCGCGGGCCAGGTCGGTGTTCCCCTCACCCAGGGCGCTGACGGCCTTGCGCACCTGGTCCAATACCTGCTTGCCCATCTCCAGCGCCATCCCGCGGGCGGCGCCGAGTTCTTCGTCGTATTTGTGGACCGTATGGCCCTTGGTGATGTCGGTCATGTCGCAACCTGGTAACTACGAATAGAACCGGCGCGGCTTACCCGAACCTACCGGTGATGTAATCCTCGGTGAGCCGGTGGCTCGGGTTGGTGAAAATTTGTTTGGTCTCGCCCACCTCCACCAGATCGCCGAGATGGAAGTAGGCGGTGCGCTGGGATACCCTGGCCGCCTGCTGCATGGAGTGGGTCACGATGGCGATGCTGAAGTTCTTCCGCAGCTCGTCGATCAATTCCTCGATCCTGGCCGTGGCGATGGGGTCGAGGGCCGAGCAGGGCTCGTCCATCAGGATCACCTCGGGAGAAACGGCGATGGCGCGGGCGATGCACAGGCGTTGTTGTTGGCCCCCGGAGAGTTCGGTTCCGGGCTGATCCAGCCGGTCCTTGACCTCGTCCCACAGTCCCGCCCTGCGCAGACTGGTCTCCACCAGCCCGTTCAGTTCCTTCCGGTTGTTGGTGAGGCCGTGGATGCGCGGTCCGTAGGCGACGTTCTCGTAGATGGACTTGGGGAAGGGATTGGGTTTCTGAAACACCATGCCGACCTGTGCCCTGAGAGGCACCACGTCCTGCTTTTTATCATAGATCTCGACGCCGTCCAGCTTGATGGCGCCGGTGACGCGGCAACCGGGAATCTCATCGTTCATCCGGTTGAGGCAGCGCAGAAAGGTGGACTTGCCGCACCCGGAGGGGCCGATCATGGACACCACCTCGTGCTTGCCGATGTCCAGGCTCACGTTCCTGATGGCGTGTTTTTCCCCGTAATGGACATCGACGCCCCGGCACTGCATACGGGGGTCCGCCACGGTGTAGTCGCCCACCGTGCCCTCGAACACGCGGCCCTTCTCCAGAGAGGCGGTAATGATGGCGGTATCCTCGATAGCCACTTCAACAATCGTGTTCATTAGAGTTGTTCCTCTCGATAACTTTATGATATATAAGGATATTATTAGATTAGACAGGCCGGATTGAGAGCAAAAAGAACCGGTTCGTTAATGAATCAGTTCTTTTTGCTCTCAGTCGATTCATGAAATTTATAAATATCAGAGAGTTATCAACGGGAACAAGTCTATTGTCCGAGGTAAGGTTAAAACCACCGCCTTTAGGCGGTTAGATTTATCTTTTAATAGAGTTGTTCCTGTAGATAACTTTCTGATATATAAGAATATTATTAGATTAGACAGGCCAAATTGAGAGCAAAAAGAACCGGTTCGTTAATGAATCAGTTCTTTTTGCTCTCAGTCGGCTCATGAAATTTATAAATATCAGAGAGTTATCAACGGGAACAAGTCTATTGTTTGACCGGATCTATCGGGGAACCTTATTCCATATCTTTACAGTGCGCCAGGCAGGAATTCGATTTTATAACTCATCAATAGAGTTGTTCCTCTCGATAACTTTATGATATATAAGGATATTATTAGATTAGACAGGCCGGATTGAGAGCAAAAAGAACCGGTTCGTTAATGAATCAGTTCTTTTTGCTCTCAGTCGATTCATGAAATTTATAAATATCAGAGAGTTATCAACGGGAACAAGTCTACTATTT
>Ga0209428_1000239_pt1 | contig 11398 bp, 10 predicted proteins | sample OlaalgELextract1_2_FD_187377 | JGI IMG/M metagenome (GOLD analysis project Ga0209428, IMG submission 187377) | Olavius algarvensis symbiont microbial communities from Tuscany, Italy - Type G ELBA extract 1 (SPAdes) (version 2) | ecosystem: Host-associated > Annelida > Digestive system >...
ATGTTCATCTGCGGTGCTGGCACCTGCCGATGATGCATCTGTGGATTGTACGGCGTAACTGTTGTCTCAAAGTTGTTTGGAACCTTATACACGCCTCCGAAGTCTGCCGCCAGCGACTCTAGTTCGGCCTCCGTTACAGAGAAATCATATCTGCACACATACACAGTTTCAAAGCAATGAAAGAAGTTGTTGCACACACCACCTCGTGTGGTTTTGTCTTGAGGTTAACCCGCATGACAAAGCCTAGGGTTCAGTGGACCAATCCATGAAGAAATTAAGAAACCCTCCTTGTGAACCTAAATTTATTCAGTCTATTTTTGAAACAGTTCAGGCTGGATGCATCAACAGTGTCCTGGTCCAAACTGTTCCATCTTTCTAAGACTTTATTTGATTCTTATATATGCTTCATCTGCACAGCTTAACTGCACTACAATTGGTCATTTCGAGGACGGTCTTTACAGCAAAAAGTCTTTACAGCAAAATGCTTGGTGAGTACAAACAAAAAATTACAACAAGTACAGAGTAAAACAATCACTATAATGATGGCACTGTCTTTCTATCTGTGTGGTCTGATAAAAGGGCCAAATAGCAGAGTGCCATATATACCGGTACCTAAAACTGCCAAATGTGAGGGACAAGAGTTACTTGGTTTTGCTTAGAAATGTGTGATTTTCAAAAAGACTGAAAACTATACAACCCTCCCTCTGCAGGAACAGCAGGGTGGCAGTTGGAACAGCGACAGCTAGTCAGCATGCTTCCATCATGCCAAAGATGGGACAAACGTGCTACACGTAATGCACGCTAGCCGTGAGCTGCTGGCACACAGCGTTGTGTATGTGCACACAGTACAGTATTCTTATGACTGTAATAAAACAGTCAGGCACGCATACAGCATCAAGTTAATGTAAAATGCATCGTCTTGAAAGCCTCCAATATACTGTGAACGTTACTATGAAAAAAGAAATGTTTTAAAAGCGAATGATTAAAATTAGCAGTGCTACAAGACGGGTCAGGTAAATTGTAGACAGCGAGTTGAGAACCATCAGACTAGCACTTGTCACTTTGTACCGTGCTGAAGCATGCCCTGAGCTGACACATCACCATGTCATTTTCACTATCACGCTTACGAGAAACCAGTGCAGCAAAAGCTCGACACAGTACTCATCACCAGAAACAAGTCTTTATGGAACACGTCCGTATTATTTAACATTACAAACCAAAAGCAAATTCCACATTTGACATCCTCATTCACAATCTTACCAGAAATATCAAAGCAACATAATTAATTTGCAATTTCTGTATGATTTTCCAACTGTTATAGATGGTGTTGAAATATAACTCTAGACAGTGCACAGACATTGTCAGCATCTGACGTTTATTGACAACATCTATAACTAAGTACTATCTGATTCAGCTGCAACACATATACCTTCGTTATTATTTTATTATTACTGGTCTGCCACGGGCCAGATATATGGTAGCTGCAGACTTCAGTTCACTGTCCGTCCGGCGTCTGTCTCATAGTCATATATCTAAACTAAGAAAGATAGACTGGTAGTTACAATGGAACACTACAAGGAAGTTGGCATCATTAATTCTGTTGCCACATTCAGATCCATCCCCAGACGTCCCTCTGGCGAGCTATTCTGGTTTCAAATACAAAATATGTGTAAATATCAACACGGCCTCCTGTTGGACTTTGGCATCAGAACACAGCTGTTGTCAACCAAGCAGACTGGTATTGTCAACTGTCGTAAACAGAGTGCAACGCTCGGAACCTGTTGTTCACAATCATCGTCTGTTGTGTTGATGATGCCAATGTCGAACAGGAGGCGGACCAGCTTCTTTTCACCGTGCAATATGATTATTATTACGAAGGAACTGACTTAGGTGGCATAATGTCAACAGAGTGCAAAGACATTAACAAAAAAGAAAATGACACGACAGAATTTGCGGCGCACCTTTCATGTGCACCAGGTCCAGGCATGTAGGTCGGGGCCTTTGTCAAGCGTAGGAGGTGATTTGTAGAGCGCAAGATGCACAGCCACTCTGCATCCAGTTCCAACTGCAGTTCGTGCCGCGACGAGTCATCGCGCGGAGAAATATCCAGCACCTTCAGTACACATCGTCGGTAATGATACGGTACACACGGAAGAACCAGTTGTGAATATGTCGTTAATAAATCAATGAAATCTCGTCTCGGCGACTTGGGATCAATGCCCACCGAGAGACTTCCATCATTCGTTGGTGGACTCAGAAGCTACATTCAGCCAAAACTGTTCCATACGGTACTGCAGAAAAACTCCCATATTGCACATCGGCATGCCTGGATGCATGTAGGCTGATGCCCCCCATTGAAAACTATAGCCTCACCCCCAAATGAAGTTAAGCCAACAATAGATATTGAGCTGGACAAGGCATTAACATCAGATTGCACTGGAACGTGCAGTTTTAACACACAAAAAAAACAAAATTTTACGGAAACGGAAAATCCTTGATGATCCTGATGCTGTCAGTGCTAGCTACCTAACAAAATTCTAGCTGTGTCCTGTCAGCATATCTCAGCTCTTCAAAGTCACATGGTGTCTACCATTTATACAGGCTAAATGTTAACAGAACTAAACTTTGTCCGAGAACGGCGACACAAACCTGCGCACCGCACCTGCAAATGCACCCTGTGTCACACACACAGAAGTGTGGTGGCGCCCTCTGGTGAGTGAGTGTAATCATAGAATGCCCTCTCTCGTAATGTTAACTGAAGTGGGAAAATGATGCTGGATCCACATCCAGATCTGGATCAACATCAAAATTTAATCACCTCTCGTGGGTCATGCCTACCAAGTTTGGTCAACAACCATGAATGAGTTTGGGTGTTATCTTGCGAACGGACAGACACACACACACACACAGGTGCCTAGTGACTTATAGCTTTTAGTGTGCCTTATAAATTTTCTTACTTACTTGCTTACTTACTTACAGGGCAATCACAATACTTGCTCTGCCTATAAGAATGTAGGTAATGAAGTGCTTATTGTTCACAAATATCACAGAGCAAAGAAGTGACATACATTAATGCTGGATTATTTCTTGTGGTAACTACCAACCTGCAGAAACTGTCGCTTTGGGAGACATTTGTCGAGTGACAGAAACTTGGTCTGTTTAGACATTCCATTCTCCAGCTGCGAACACTGCACACAAACAACCAAGCCGTGCTGTGTACGGGACTCACTGCTGGCTCCCAACTGGGCTGAATGTGGCAGTTGGAATACATCTGAAGCATTACCGGTATCTAACTAATCTTAAGTGCAGAAATATCTATAAACTGCACTCAAATTGTAAGCACGTGACATCAATACATCAGAAAATTAATACAATAAGAAAAACACTGATATCGACAAGTTCTAAGTGTCGTGTGCTTTTAGATACATGCCTACGCAGTCACTGACGGCCAGAAACAAATGCAAATTAATCACAACCACTAGTAACACTACTGCCTCTCAGCTGAAACAGCTCTCTTCTGTTTTGTGGGCCATTTTTACCTTTACATAATTTATGCACATATTCAAAATCTGCTCTGTAACATTGTACTTCCTTGGTCATACCAAGTTACATCATAATCAGACTTAAAGTCGTACCCCAATGTACTTTTTTCATTTCAATAAACGAATGACTTGTGTACGTGCATTACAACAACTGTAATTTTTTAAAATAAAAAGCAGTTTAATAAAAAAATAACTTTGTTCTTTCAATATTTTGTGCTATAAATAGAACGACTAAGCCCAAAAAAGCAGATCTTCTTTTCAATTTCAACACTGTTTCCAGTTTGATGGTAATTATGGTACAGTAGTGTTTAACGTCGCACTCGACACATTATAGGTCATTTCGGAGACAATTTTATAGGTCAGATGACCCAACCAACAGTGTCATAGCACTGAAAGATGATGGTTAGTCAACCACATCACGAGCCAATCCCACCAGGCTTAGCTCATTGAATGGTAAAGAAAAGGATGTATACCGTGGGTAAGTAAAATTTTTTTTAAAATATCTATATAGTACCATGAAGACCGAAGACACAGAGGCACTTGGAAGACAGAGAGCTAAACCAAGCAAGATCAAAGCCCGATACAATCGACCGACCTGTAAGAACTACTCATACCATTGTGAATCATTATAATAGTATACAATACTGTAGCACAGAGACAGTTTTATTGCCGCGCGATGCTTGCATCAAGCGCTGCCTTAGCTGTCATGTGGTGTCCGTCTGTGTGTCTGTCTGTGTGTCTGTCACATTCGTACATTCTGACAAAACGAATAAACATATCTTCAAAATTTTTTCACTGCCGGGTAGCCACACCATTCTAGTTTCTCCATACCAAATGGCATGGCCATACTCCGACGGCAGCCCCTTAATGGGGGCATCAAATGTAGGTGGAGTAGGCAGAAATTGCGATTCTGAGCTTATATCTGGCTTCACTGCCTGCTGTTAAGGCTGCAACAGGCCAGGTGTTATCAACACGGTCGATAGTGGACCATGGCCACCGTCCCGCCGCAAGTTGTGACACATCGGTGGTAGTAAGGGGCGGTGTTGATTGCGGGAGAGGATGCCGAAATGTTTATGACAAGAAGCCTCAACCTTACGCCAAATACAACAGAACAGCACATTTAACTGCATGCAGTAATAAATCTGTAGCCTACGTAACTAACAATAAAAGACTACTCAATGTTTTGTACTGTTGAAGCTAACTACTGACAGACACGAAGCATCGCACGGCTTCTTTGCGACAGCAGAGCTACTTGTTAGTATTCCCGTTCTTCCAGACCAACATCACATCTCAGATGTGGCCAAGTGGAGGTAAGGGGTTGTTGACAGTGATTAATTGTTACGAGCACTACTGACAAAAATAGCAAGCACTGAACATGCAGCAAAAAGTGGGGAGTAAAAAAAAAAGACAAAACACATACTGCTGCAATTAACTGCAGCACAATAATGCAGCAAAATATTTAGTTGTTCGCAATCTCTAATCTCCATGAACAAGCACAACATAGAGTCGTACAATAAATCCCCCAAAAGCTGGTACTCAGCCCATTCGAGAATAAAAACCATGACAATTGTTTTCACACCACACAAGCGGAGTAGATTTAATTTATCTAAAACGACTTGTATATACATACACCACACGGCAAGTATAGTTTTGGCTTATTCAATTTTTGGACATTTTAACACGACAGAGAAGAAACAATTTTTTTATAAAACTAAAAGCTGACGGCAAGAGACGACAGCTCATCCAGTCAATCCATTAGCTCCGCTGACTTCTGGTCGCAGTAGCGCTAATAAAGTTGCTTAAATTAGCAACAGCAAATTACAAAACTTAAATGTTACACGGGAAGTGGCTTCTAGTACAGCTTATTTACATCTATTATTCAAATTCCAGTTATTCATACAACAGTTTTTAAAATGTCTACAATGAATGTCATCCAAACCACCATTTACAGCCTTCTGCAATAATTATGTATCTTTTTAAAACATACACTGAACATCATCATCACCTCGTGGTCCACAATGGCTGCAAACTTGACATGTAGATGGGCGGCAAACCAGTAGTCCGGCTTCAGCTGGTACAGTAGCTCCTCTGTCGGAGCACTGCCCAGGGTACCATCTTCTATTTCTGCTGCAAGGAATCGCTTACGCCGCAGCAGACCACTGATGTTTCCAAAATGATAAATACCACGCGGCCAGTCGTGTGACATGAAAATGTCTAACGGCTGCTTTACCTGTCACCAAAATGCACTTGACGCATGACATGGCATGTCAACTATCTAACAGTGCAACATTTTCAATTCCTGCCACAACAAGTTTTTTGTGTTCATCAGCTTAGAACAGTCATTCGTTTCAGACAACATTAAGTAAAGTAAGTAAGTAAGTAAGACAACATAGTTCATTAACATAATTAACTACTCGCAGGTATTTAATCAATGTTACGATACGATACGATAGTGCAGTAAAAAGCTGACGGGTAGCCAAATTAGTCCACCACATGGAACAAACAAAAAATAGGAATGTAAAACTAAAAATAAATCGACGAGCAGATAGGTCCGGTCTAGTCCCATTATCGTGAAAAAAGTCTAAGGTGGGAAGGATTTGTTGAAAAGGTAGGTTTTGAGCCTGGAGTGAAAGAGTGAAGGAGTGATGGATGATGAGAGTGGTGATGATAGAGATGAGCTGACAAATGAGTGAGGAGGTGAGTCGAGACATGACTGGCGAGGCTAACAGAATGAATCAGGGAGTTGATTGCAGAGACGGGGTGATACGTATCTGAATGAGTGATCTGTGATTTTCAATGAGGAGATGGTTGGTGGGCGAGAAAGGATGACAACAGATGAGGTGCGGGTGCTGCAAGGGGGTTGAACAGAGATTAGATTGTTAAGATAGCTAGGTTGACTGGTTGTAAGAATTTTGTAGGTAAGAGAAAGAAGTTTATATTCAATGCGTTCGTTGACCTTAAGCCAGTGAGAGATTCGAGAATGGGAGTGATATCTGAGGATTTAGGGGCTTTAACAACAGCACGAGCAAGAGAGTTCTAAATCTGTTAGAGCCGGTTATGTTGATAGTTTGGAAGGTTGAGATAGAGAGAGTTACAGTAATCAAGTTTAGAATGGACAATGGAGGTGACAATGATGCTGGCTGTTTCGAAGTCGAGATACGGGCAGACATGACGAAGTTCACGAATGTGATAGTAGCAGGATTTAGAAAGTGCAGAGATTTGGCCAGAGAAGGTAAGGTGTTCATCAAAGATAAAGCCAAGGTTGCGAGCAGAGTGGGTTGTAGTGAGAGAAGAGTCATGTATTGTAGAAAGCTGTTGTTTAAGTCCGATAAGAAGAAACTCAGTTTTAGAAGAGTTGAGAGTCAGAACGTTTGCAGTCATCCAGGAAGAGATCTGTTGCAGAGCATTTTGCAAGTGAGTGATATCAGAGTGGAATTCTGATGGATGGAAGAAAAGGAAGAGTTGTGTGTCGCCAGCATACAAGTGGTGATTTAAGGACATAGATGATCTATCAACCAATTTTTACACACATGTGTAATATGTATTTGATGTACAGCCGCTGTACAGAACTTCTTAGCTCCCGTGCTGGCTTGCAGCCAGCACAGCTTATAGTACAGGTGACCGATGTGTCTACCTGTCTGTGTGTCACAAACGTTTTTCACATCGCTGCTCCTCCTACAGTTTTTCTCTGGTTCTCACAAAACTTGGCAAACATGATCTATGTGCCAAAATGCAAAAAAAACTGTGGAACAGATTTTTTAAAATTTTAATTTTAAAATCTGTGGTGAATTTTTAAATTTTAAATCTGGACTTAGTCTCTGCAACAGCAGCAGCGGAGCTATCTAAGTTGACAAGCCTCTAGTCGTATTAACACTGTCGTCGTCGTGGTTACTGGCATGCAACTCTAGGATTGCGTAGCGCCTTACGTTAACACTGGCATCCATAAAACTCACAGCAGCGAGTGACACGAAGTATAACGTCGAAACATTTCACCTGTTTTAATCGGAATACATCGACATTGCGGATGTGGTAACAAGAACGCTTTGTGTCCTCGTTGTACGGTGGATGCTCAAAGTGACCGCGAGTGTAGTCCCTCGCCTTGAAGATACCCGAGAGCCCACCTATCCGCAGTCCCCCAAACCGAACTACGCCTGCATAACCTGTGCACAGACAACCACGGACAAAAATAGCAGTCTGGCAAAAATGGAATACATATTCATCCTCTATTTCACAGCTTCAACAATCTATTCAAATTCAATCTGCAATGTCATCGGTGTCACTGACAAGCAACAACGTGCAACCAGTGACTGTTCCACGAGACCACGACCCAAATTTCACTAGTTCTTTGGCACATCAGCAATTAGGCATTTCACAGTTATAGCTGTAAAGAATACTGAAAAATAGCAATTGAATGACAGTCCTAACAGTGGCATACATCTACCCAAATTTCGCTAGTTCTTTGGCACATCAGCAACACTTTCTCTTACGACTGAATTTTCACTTCTTTTACTATACTAAAAATAATTGAATTATTTTCAAGTTTTAGTGGTTTTAGCATTAACGTCAGTCACTTTTAGTCGTTTTTAGAGATCCTGTGGATAGAGTCAAAGCTGGCTGTTACAGCAACCTCATAGTTGCTTGGCACCAAATGTAAACACTTTAAACACCGCTGTCACTAACAACTACTCACCGAGGTAGTAGATGTTTGGAGCAACCCAACCACCATACGGCAACTCCTGCAGGTAGTTCGATGCCTCGTGATTTCCACCAATAAATATTGTCAGAACTGGTGCCTTCTTTTCACCGGAGTAATACCTATATAGCATTATTTAATTGGTAATTGCTAAAATTTAAATTACAAACAGCTACTGAGACACTGAAATACTGTGACATCTGCAACGGTAATTAGAAACAAAAATACTCCATGGCAACATGCAAAACAGTTGATCACACAAGAGCAAAATATGAAAGTAATTAGAGAGCTGTAAACTGCGCAAAGTGTGCCTCCACTACTGCATTTGTCCAACATTCATCGTAAATGTTTACCATACTGGCACTGAAATGTACCGGTACCCACAATCACATCTGCCATCATCTGTGCAGTCAAATTTGTTAATTCATTCACTAGGTGTCAGCACCTATTTGACATCACGGCAAAATCGGTCGATTCCGTCTTGATATTCCAATTTCGCCCAAAATGTAAACATTTATTCTCTTTGAGGCAGTAAATGCCTCCCACGAATTTCATCGAAATACATTCAGTATTGGTGTGAAGAGAAAGAAATATATTTGGCATGGAAAAGACAGAAGAGGAGACGGGAGATGGGACGAAAGTCATGACGGGCAAGACAAAAACAATGCCTCCAGTACAGCATAGGCTGCGGAGGTGTAAAGATGTAACTACTGGCCGCTGAACTATAACACTCGCATTACAATCATTAAAGCATATTTGCAGTAACAATAAGAACAATATCCTATTGGACAAATGTATTGACTAACCACTGTAAAATACTGATTGCCCATTTGATTGCACTGATCCAAAGTAACTGTTAGAAGTTTAGAAATAAACATACACAAAGCAATTACATTAGCAGCCAAAGTGTGGCACTGCTACATACTTATAGAAAGTGTTCATCTTTTGGTACTTTGGGGGCACTGCCATTGCCTTGAGATCAGATTCGTTTCGTACAGCCTGCATATGTCACAATAGACTAGCACTGTGAAAAACTCCGACTTCTGCGAATTGTAATACATAAAAGACGATCCACTTTGCAGTTTGCACTCATACAAAGAAATCAGTTTTGAGGTTAAACATTTTTGTCAGTTTTCGTGATACCTCAAAACAAATTGTAGTCTGGAATAAGAGAATTTTTCTATCTGTCCAAATTTTTTTTATGTCCATTAAGCGACCACCTATCAAACTTTTGTATCTGGAAAATGACTCATTCCACTTTATCCTACCTGCCAAGAAGAGGTATTTACATTACGAAAACATAAAGAATTATTTATCAGTGTCATCAGATGCTGTTTATACATTGCACATTATGTTTCAAACTGTGTGGAAAGATAAATCTGCTAACACGTGTTTGTCATCACCGAACATAATGTACGGCTTAATGCAATGGTGATGCCCGTCTGTTTGTCTGTTTGTTAGTTTGTCTGATGCTTTTCTTTCTGTCACCTGAAAGCAGACGCAGCTGCCGCAGCCACTACCAACAGTGTCACAGATGTTTCCTCCCCGACCACGAAAAACTTCACCCCACGAAATTTATGCTAGTGCTGGCGGCTTAACTCATAGCGCCCATAAACATGCCATACTTGCCTTCAAAAACAACATTAAAACTGCTGCTAAGTCACCTGAAAATCTCCACATATCAGTAAAAGATCAACTTTGATGTTGTCTTGATGTTCAATGTACTCGAGTGTTTCATATATTTTGTCCAGTTCACCATGACAACATCCTTCCACAGCTATCTTCATCGTTATGCTGCCAGACACTGTTCACAGCATTACACAATGCAAATAATCGAACATTCCACCAATAAACCAAAATCAGCAACATAATACAAGTAGTATGTGCTGAATTGCAACAGCGAATTTCACAATTCGTACGATACGATACGATACGATACGGTAGTGTGGATTTAAAGTGCAGTAAAAGCTGATGGGTAGACAGCTTAGTCTACCACATGGAACAAGCAAAAAATTTAAATGAGAACTAAAAAAACTGATGGGTGTGGTACGTCCAGTCCAGTAAAAGAAACAGTGCCCACTTTTGTGCTGTCATATACTAGTATGGTTAGATCTCATTTGGATTACTGCTGTTCAGTTCTGTTGCCATACAGAAAACGAGATACTGAGGCCATCGAAAAAGTGCAGAAAAGAGCAACTAAGATATTGCCAGCACTGAAGCATCTGTCATAAAGTGAGCGCCTGAGAATGTGTCATATGACAACATTGCATTATAGAAAGATAAGCGGCGACATGATCAAGGCATATAAAATAGTACAGGTAAATATGATGAAACTGTTGCACCAACACTCACTAAATTTAGTACATATGTAACTAGAAAAAATGATATGACTCCAGAAAAGCCGTTCTAGACATGATTTGTGTAAATATTGCTTTACTAATAGCGTGATGAATGTCTGGAATAGTCTACCAAAGTGGGTTACATCAGCAGATACTACTAATACATTAAAAAATATATTGGACAGGTTGTGGCAAAGTCAAGAAATAATATATATATGACTTTAGAGCACAGCTGACTGGAACCGGAAACCGAAGAAAAATTTCTAAATTTAGAAAGTAGCGTTATGTTACATGTGTACCAAGACGCGGGCATAGAGGCCAAGGCTTGCATCCGTCACATCAACTACGTCTTACCTCTGCTGTTGGCTTTTAGAACTAAACATTAAGCAAATATAAATCTGCATCATTCACCACAAAGTATGTTGTTAACACTAAATGGAGTAAATGCCACATTATACACAACAGCATTTGCCACGAGATGGAAAAAAGTAGATTCTTATAAGGATTTAGGTGTCACTTTCGACAAAAATATTACCTTCTCAGAACACATTCAAGAAAAAATAAATAAAGCCTACAGCATGCTGGGGATTAAAAGAAACTTTATTCATACGGATAAACACATTTTTTATTTATCTTTATAAATGCATGGTAAGGCCACACGTAGAATATCACATCACATCACATGGAGAAAACGGAAGCAGGCCTCAAACGCCTCTGTATCCGAGAAATAATGACAGAGTACACTTTATATTACACAAAATATTATACTATAATACTACGGTTTCCGATGCCATGGAGATCTGCTTTGTAATTATACATCACGT
>Ga0209428_1000244_pt1 | contig 11343 bp, 5 predicted proteins | sample OlaalgELextract1_2_FD_187377 | JGI IMG/M metagenome (GOLD analysis project Ga0209428, IMG submission 187377) | Olavius algarvensis symbiont microbial communities from Tuscany, Italy - Type G ELBA extract 1 (SPAdes) (version 2) | ecosystem: Host-associated > Annelida > Digestive system >...
GAACAGTGACGCGATTGAGCCGACGGCGCCTGATTTTAGTGATGGTGCAAGGCAGTCGTCGACTTTGTACCCTTCATTGCATGAGCAGCAGCAACAACAAATGCATGCTGGCTAAATATGTAATGTACAAAACACGTATGATGCTTACTCGTGATTGTAATTGTTTTTCCTGAAGTTGAATAGTTGTCCTTGACTACAATTTGTTAGTTCATCATTACTATTTTAATGTCTGTTTAGCGAATAGCGGGTTTTACCCTGTCCTTTGAGCTGCTTGTAACGATTTTAACTAAGCAGCTGAGGATCAGAGTACGCCTGTTGTTCGCACTTATATTACGTCGTGTGCACTTGTTATACATACTCGTAACTATAATTGTCTCATAATACATACTATGTCTCAGAGTTTGCATAAATAAATAAAAAAAAACCCTTTTTTTCCCCTATCCAATTAGATCCGTAATGTAGTGTGCATAACACATTATTGTGCATGATAATCTGCCGTGTCAGTGCTTTGTTTTCTGTTAGTTGAATGAGCACGCAAGAGGCGCAGATCGACAGATCAGTCGATTCACGCAGTCGTCAGCGCACTGTGGTTGCGCAGCCACTCGTTTCCTCTTACTCGTTGCCGCCCAAAATTCGGTGGGTCCGAGAGGAAACAGTTCCGAGTACAGACGACTGAGTGACTGGCGAACTTATATACGCTACCGCCTAAGCGCCTGTGACATTGTACAGAGTTATCTCTGTGTGCCCATTCAGCCATAGTCACAGATGATCTATATTAGATATTGAGTTGTTCTCGCATTGATAACATTGATATAATTTTAATCACAAATCGGAGATTTGATTGCTGTGAGTGATTGATTGACGCTGTTTGATTTACGTGTATATAATATAAACATTATCGTATTATATTTAATTCATATAACTCTATACTTTTTGTGCTTTTGTGTATATAATTTGTGTGTATTATGGCAACTTATCGACTTATCGACTTACCACACAATTTTAAGTTAGTTGATTTTTTGTATGATGATGCGTATTTTCAACGGTCACGTGCTAATTTTTGGGATTTTGCGAATCCGACCGATTTCGACTGTTACTTGCACTTCCCAGATTGCTTATGTGACCAGGTTATAGATTGCCCAATCGTAAATAGGAAACATTTTTATTTTTGGTATTCTCCTGTTGGCTTTGTTCTAGTAGATTTATATGGCGAACTAAATTCTGACCAAAACGAGCCTTTATCACTTATGCACATCTCTCTGCGACGTGCAAGGGAAACCATTCGTTCTTGGTGTAATAGGTCTGTCTTTATGCAAAATTACCACTATATTCACTTCAAGATTTTACAAGATTTTCTCCTTTCTTCATTTAATATACCAAAATACATTTCACGCTTGACTTTACCCTCACTTTGCGAACCCCGATACCATCGTGACAATGGATTAATTGCTTTTGGTCTTAAACCTTATACTGGTCTCTTTTGTGGTTATAGTCCCAATCTAATCCACATGGGTCAATTTCCAAATCAATTTGCTTTGTGGCAGGCTCTCTATATTCTCATTATCGATCGCCACCCTCCACGTGAAATTTTGGACTTCATTGAAAATTGCTGCTTAATGTATGCACCAAGAAGGTTTCGTCGAAATCGACATTTTTCTTATAGTTTCTTTTACCGTTTTGGGTTACCGTATTGATTTATTAAAGTTTATTTTATCTGTGTAATCGTTATCATTTTACTTTTATACCGCCATCTTTGAGGACAAAGATATTTAAATCCGGCGGATGTTATGGATGTTGTTGACAGTAAGTTAGTAGACCACAGAGACCACAGTTCAGTTGAGCTACGGGCCATCAGACTTTTTTTAGTCCAGTACTCTAGTGCTGATGTACCCCATAAATTATTGTACTTTTTGGATACAGTTGCATTATGTGAGAACTTGTTTGTGCGCGTAAATATGCATGGCTGTTCACGTGGCCGCTGCTATCATAGCACCCTTTGGTATGGTTCGATAGCGTGGACAGACCAAAGTCATCATAATCCGACCTCGTCTTGTGACCGAGCATTGTCCTTAGAATTTCTATAAAATAGACATTCGCCTCCAGCTTAGCAGTGCGAGTGCGAGTGCGAGTGCGAGTGCGAGTGCGAGTATGAGTACAAGTACGTATACTCTCAACAGCTGAGCTGATGAGCTAGTGATCATGGTTGGAGTCGCACTCAACGTGAACTGTGCTTTGGAGTCTGTGGATAAGTAACTCAATAACATTATGTATTTATGTCGTATTATTGGTTTGTTTGTAAGACGTTTTTGATGTGTGATTACTCTTTCTGTTTAGTTACTGTAAATCATGTACAAAGACTTAAATCGGATGTATGAGATGTACGTGTACTCATAATAAATATTCTTATAACCATTTCTAGAACTCTCTGTGTAATTCATGGTACCTGTCTTGAGCTAATCCCTTCAGTTAGAAAGGACTCCCAGTTAACCTCCCCACGTCCTTTCTTACATGGTGGAGAAAACGGCTCGATTCTAAATAAAGCCTCTCATTTGATTATGTAAATGAGCAAACCTCTTAATAATCCTCTGATTGAAAGTCCAGCTTATAATACTCGATCTAAAATGACCACACCTTCAACAGCCAGCGTACCTACAGCTTCGACATCTTCCTTACCAGTCAATGCTCCTACAGTTAGCAACGCTTTGACAGCCGACCTGTTAATGCCACCTTTATTTCATGGAACACCACAGGAAGACGGACAGGCTTGGCTTATGTACTTTAAACGATTCAGCGTCTATCGTAAAAACACCGACGATGACAAAATCACTATATTCCCTTTATTTCTGAGAACTGCAGCTGCAGATTGGTATGACCAGCTTTCAGAGGACATTCGGGCCAACTGGCAGCAGTTAGAAACTGCGTTCGCTGAAAGATTCACTCCATCGGACTTCACCAGATGGACAAAAGTCAGCGATATGTTTTCTCGCTTTCAACATTCAAATGAAAGTGTGGACGAATACGTAGTTCAATTACAGAAGATGGCAAGATCCACCAACCTAACTGATGATAATATCATCAGGTATGCCATTTTGAAGGGCCTCAGACCCGAGATACGTTCTTATGTGTTGCAAAACAATGCTAAAAACATAGCTGATGTTTTGTCGTTTGGAAGAATAGCTGAACAGGTTCGTCCAGGAGCACCAGCGTTGTCAGACGTGCGACAACAACGGCAAGTAGCAGACCTGGAGGCCGAAGTACGCCAGCTATCAACAACCGTCCAACGCATGTCCGTGGCAAGCGTTCAGCCGAAAGAGCAAAAACGAGACTTCCAATCATCAAACCGCTCTCCGTCGCCGAGACGTGTCAGATTCGCCAACAATTCCACAAGACCAGCGGTTGGTTCAAGTCCCGGGCACAACTTCAATCGTCAAGGACCACCGACGTTTCAAGATCAGTCTCGTTCACGCAACGCCAACGGGACAAAAGAATACAGCTGCTTCCGTTGTGGTAAGCAACATGAATTCTTTGGATATTGCCCAGCTCGTAATGCGCAGTGCTATCAGTGCCACAATATTGGTCATTTCAGCAGAATGTGTCGTAGACAACGAAATCAAAGGGACAACAGCGGAAATGTCAGCTAGGGGTGTCGGCACGCCCGTATAGGGTGTGCCGATAACCGTCAATCCACTGAGGCAGTTAATTTCGTTAAAGTAAAGATAAATTATCTAGTAACTTCTGTCTTAGTAGATACTGGTTGTTTCCGTTCATGTGTCTCTCCAGAATTCGTTAAACAGCTAAAATTGCATGTAAAACCTCTGAACACTAACGATCAAGCTTGCGTTTTCTCGGCAAGTAATAATCGCATAAATGTATTAGGAAAAGTTGATATCTCTGTTAACTTTAAAGGACTTATCGTTCCATATACGTTCCTAGTACTGGAAAATTTAATGCATCGTGTCATATTCGGCATTGATATTTTGAAATTGTTGCACGCACGCATTGACTTGCGTCATAATTTAATGAGTCTCTGTGATGATCTAGTCACATTAGCTATAACCAAAAACAATGATCAGACTGTTCAGATGTTGTACAGCATAAATTCCATCTGCATACCTCCACTTACCGAAGTACTACTGCCGGTGAGTTATAATTCACAGGTACAGTATGACACTGCAATAATCGAATCTGTGCCACAAGTTATATCTAAGCGGCTTCTAGCTGCTAACATAGTCGTACATCCGTTCAAAAACTTAACCTTCTGTAGACTGTTAAACCCAAATAATGTACCTAAATTCATTAAAAAACACGAAATAGTGGCTTCAATGTCACCCATTCAAATTATTAACAACGGAGTAGCACAAACTTGTCAGAACGATTCTATTAATATAATTGGATCATCCACGCCACTCAAGGACATGGAAAAAGTCCTTACTGAGTTAGGACTGACAGTACAAAGGTCGCATTTGACAAACGATCAATATGAATCGCTGTGTTCACTGCTATATAGTAATAAAGACATCTTTGCGAAAGATATCACTCAACTACCAGGCACAGATCTAGTTAAACATCATATAGACACAGGAGAAGCCAAACCGGTTCGATCACGTCCTTATAGGAATAGCTTCACTGCAAGACAAGAGATAGCTCGCCAGATAAAGGAGATGGCAGCTAACGACATCATCGAACCGACCATGAGTATGTGGAGCAGTCCTGTTATTTTAGTCAAGAAGCCACATTCGAATGAACTTCGTTTCACCGTTGATTATCGGCGTTTGAACAGCATCAGTAAACCCCAGTTTTTTCCGTTGCCAACGTTAGATGAAATGAGGGATACATTCGCAGCAAGACCTGCAAAATATTATTCCCTTTGTGACTTAAGAAGCGGATATCATCAATGCTTTTTAGATGATGAATCAAAGGAAAAAGCGGCTTTCTGCACTAGTGATTCAGGCAATTGGGCCCCAAAACGTATGTTCTTCGGTTTACAAGGGGCACCAGCGACCTTTCAAGCCCTGATGATGAAAGTGCTCTCCGGCTTGCAAGAGTACAGTCTCGTTTACGTTGATGATTGCTGCATCTTTTCCCCTGACTGGCAATCACACCTAAAACATTTGCAAACAGTCTTTGATCGTTTCCGACAACACAATTTGCGATTGCACCCCAAAAAGTGCTTTTTCGCAGTACCTCAAATACTTTACCTTGGACATGTGATATCAGAATCTGGAATAGCAGCATCTGACGAAAAAGTTCAACTAATTAAAAACTACCCGACTCCTAAAACACAAAAACAACTGCGTTCAGCACTCGGACTAATTAATTACTATAGAAAATTTATTCGCGGCTACAGTAAAAGGACCGAATGTCTACGACGTTTACTTAAAAACGACGTCCCGTTTGTTTGGATAGAAGAACATGACAAAGCTTTTCAGTTTCTTAAAGAAGCACTGTGTTCAGCTCCTATTTTGGCTCATGCCGACATGACAAAACAAATGATCTTGACCTGCGATGGATGCACGTCAGGTCTTGGTTACATCTTATCATTCATAGATGACAACGGAGCTGAACGAGTAGTAGAATTTGCTGGCCGTGGACTAAAGGAAAATGAGCGGAAATTTGGCATTAGCGAAATAGAGTGCTTGGCAGTCTTAAGCGGCATACAGTACTTCAGCCCATATTTGTCCAACAAGAAATTTTTGTTGAAGACTGACCATAGTGCATTGCAGTTTTTGAAGTCCATCAAAAATTCATCCGGTAGACTTGCGAGATGGGCGATATATCTGTCGCAGTATTCATTTGATGTGCAGTATACACCCGGTAAAGTTTTGTCAAACGCAGACGCTATTAGCCGTATTCCTTACGCAGAACTACCCGAAAAGCCAACTACCACACTATCAGACGTCGTAGATGAAGTCGTGGTCGCCTCTGTCGCGACTCAAAAGACGACAAATTCTCTAGCTCAAAGTGCACGGCGCGGTACATGCTACGACCCTACTCCATGCGGTTACACCGCTAAACAATGGCAAGTGATAAAGTTGGGGGTACAGTCACCCCAGTCAAAGGCAAACATTAATGCAGTGGTTGCTTTTGAGCCGAACACCGACGTTGCAAAATCTCAACGTGAGTGTCCTGATTTGGCGGATATAATCCGCTATCTTGAAACTGATGAACTGCCTGAAAACGAAATCAAAGCACGTAAAATGGTGTTTCAGGCAGATCAGTTTTGTCTTGAAAATGACAAACTTTATCACTTGTCACACCCGCGCAAGAAACGCTCGCACGAGCAAAATGCAGTGGACAAACAACTCTGTCTTCCCCAATCTTTGAGAGAAAAATTCGTTAAACATTACCACGACAATTTGGCTCACCCCGGCTTTCAAAAGCTATATGAAACAATGAAAGCAAAATATTGGTGGCCGACGCAATACACCAGTTTACAGGAATACGTTTCCACGTGTACATTGTGTCAAATGACAAAGAGACCGCTGGGATTGCACCCAGCACCCCTTGAACCTCTCCCAGTCTTTAATCCTTTTGATTTATGGATTACGGATGTTCTCGGACCACTCCCTCCAGACGCTGAAGGCCACAAATACATCCTGGTATGTTGTGATTCATGTGCCCTGTGGCCTGAAGCAATCCCACTCAAATCATGTGACGCTGAATCGACTGCAGAGGCGTTATACTCAAATATCTTCTGCAGATTCGGCATGCCCATGTACCTGCTATCTGACAGGGGAACTAATTACACCTCAAAATTGATGACCGCGTTATGCAAACTCTGTAAAGTAGAACAGTCGTTTAGTACTAGCTATCATCATCAAACATGCGGGAGGGCAGAACAGTTTATGTCGTCTATACTAAAGACGTTTCGTTTGTATTGTACAGATGACAGTGATTGGAGTAAATATATTGATTGTGTCTTGCTTTCATATCGTGCACTAAACACAACTGTGACTCATTTATCACCATTTGAAGTCCTATTTTCAAAACCAATGAGACTGCCAATCGATACGTCTGTTTTAGATGAGATTGAAACAAACCCGGACGTTGATACTTATGTGCAAAAGTTGTTACCGAGAATAGAAACAACACGTGAAATTGCACGCCAATGTCATGTTGAAGCCAAAGAAGAAGCAAAATTCTACTATGACAAGAACGCTGCGTACCCGACTTATCAGTTGGGATCAAAAGTGCTGTTATTTGATGAGACGACCAAACCCGGTCAAAGCAAGAAATTGAAAAGACGGTGGGCCGGACCGTATTTCATTGAAAAGGTATGCCCAAATTACAACTTTGTGCTTCGGCATTGTGCCAGTGGCAAAGTGTTGCCATCCCCAGCACATTCCAATCGTTTGCGCCCCTTCAGAGAGAATAGAGATCGTTTTCATGCGGTGGCTCCCCATCAGAGTTCTACGAGCCATGATAATGCTGCAGTCCCCTCGTTACCAACGTCGCTGCAACAATCGACGCCAGTCGCCGATGATGAATGGTTAGAGATACACAAGTTGTCCAAAAAAAAGAAAGTAGCAGGCAAAACGTATTATTACGTTCATTGGAAAGATAAAGAAAATTCCAAAACTTGGGAGCCTGCGGACAACATAACACCTATGCCTATCCAAAAGTTTGAAGAAGACTTGCAAAAACGTGCACGTAGTAGGCGCAAGAAACGTAATTAAAATGTTTCAATGGTACGCTTGTGTTACTCGCTGAGTAGTTATTGCTTATTACGCGCCACAGTGAGTGTGTACGTGTACGTATGGTATGTGTAAACCACCGTACATTGTTGTTACTGTTGTGAGCACCGAATGATATGGTGCTAGTACCTATAACAGTATGGTTGCAAAGTGATGTTTTTGAGCAACCGTATATACGTGACTGAATTGACGAGTATACAACATATGTAGAGAAAGCCAGAAATGGGCTGGCAGTTTAACCCCGTCCCCACTGAGTGTGCCCGTGGGCACTGAAGAGACAGAGAGAGAGAGTGTGTGTGTGTGTGTGTTGTTTACACACAAAGTCGTACTTTGTACGTGCGTCGTAGATAAGGAGGCCTCGTCGAACAAAGGACGCACGAGATTAGTAGCAGAGCCAAGACAATGAGAGAGGCTCTATTTTGACTTTGACTTGGCTAAGTAATAAAATCTTATTCACAACGCAAGTGTTACTAATACTATTTGACACAGTAGCACAACTGCACTTTCACCAGTATTCTTGTCTGATTGTTGCAAGAAGGCGCCTTTTCCAACACTTAGACGACGATACGTTTTATGATCGCTGCAATAAAGCTCAGCGTTGTGTAATGCTACACGGTGACACCAAAAATAGTGGTGGTGGTAGCAACAAGTCAACAGTACTCAGTTTGTGCCATGTCGCTATGTTGCAGGCATGGCGGTTTTCTTGTTACTGAGTTGTCTCAACCTCGCTGTAGTCAACGGCGAACCGATCCACGCCCGAGTTAATTATGGCACCGTTTTCAGATACGTCGATTCTTTTGAGATTGTAACAGATTACTGGTTCCATACCTTTCTGGTAAATATACCACGTGTGGCACGCCCCGAGGGCCAAGTACAAAACAATATTACTTGCCCTGTTGTGTCCGGAAGGCCACTTGTTCAACAACAAGTACATAGGACCTGTCGACATCTACGACCATTACTAATGACCCTGGTCGAAATGTCACAGCGTTCCTCTAATCATCTGATTAAGACTATTAATCACATCGAAGAAACTGTACCCTCTTGGGCACTCCACCAGAGCAGAGTGCGAAAACGTGGGTTGGGTTCATGGTTGGGCGAAGGCATCTCATGGACTTTTGGTTTAGCAAAGCAGTCAGATTATGACGCTATGAAAGGCACAATACGTCACATGGCTTATAATATGGATGTTGCCTTAGACGCATGGCATAAAATATCTACTGACATGCGTAGTTATACCGTATTAAATAACAAAAGAGTGACAAATTTAGCCTTAGCAGTTAACGAAACGGAAAATGTTGTGGCTCAAATTCACAACCAGCTTGCGAGTGCACAAGGAGATATAACAGTAATGCAAGCTGTCATACATAAAATTGTCAGTAAACTTATGTCGTATGTCGCTCTGGAAGATGACTACATTGTGTTGTACTCAGCTGTTATTGATTTATTGCATTCACGTCTAAGTCCAGTTATAATTCCCCCTCACGTCCTGCACCGTGTGATTACAGGTGTGCATCGTGAGCTGACATCACGTTTCCCACGATATAAATTGTTGAGACACGTCGCTCAAGATTATTATCGCCTGTCAGACTTCATGGTAACTAGAATGAGCGACAGGAATGGCCATAGATTATACATAACACTACGGTTACCAATCACTTTGATGTCTTCGCACTTTAAATTTTACCGCCTGGACACTTTCCCAGTGTATATTCCCGATAATCCGCAACTGGCCACCATCTTAACTGAACCAGCGTTTGGAATCGGTATTCCACAAGACGTGCCAATGACGTACATAATCTTCCACACTTCAGATCAGACCAAAATGGTTAATGGAATACTTGATCTGACACATAGTGATGTCAGCCTATTGCCCCACACCTTCAAACACTGCCTTATGGCACTGTTTGTTGACAGTGTTACTGACGTGAACGCATTATGTAGCTTTTCGGTGATACACAAGAAAGTGCAACCAAGTATCACTCATTTAATCAATAGTAAAGTGGCTTTAAGCAATGTTGAAACCGTAAAACTTATTTGTGATAGACACGACGTCACTAACGTAACAGGCTGTGACCTGTGTGTGTTTGAAATACCTTGTGGTTGTGCCTTGGTCACACCATTTACCGTTGTACCTGCTAGTGTGTCGCAATGTGTGCATCACGTTGAAAATACTACTGTTTTGCATGGTATAAATCTAATTGTCTTGCAACAATTTTTCGCACCCGAACAGCTGGGACAGCTGATAGGCCAAACTCTTCTAACATCTCAGTTAGATACAGAATTGCCAGAATTTTTGTTATACAAGCATCAACAGCATCAACGTTTAGCTTCAGAACAACGATTCAAATATGACTTGTCTAAACTATCCAACCTAACTAAAAAAGATTCAGTAGCGTTTCATTCTTTAGCTGAGTCGCTGCGTCATGAACTTGATCTAGACAAGGAAAACACTGCGATCATATATCCTCAAGACCATAGATCATGGCAGTTTTGGTTGCTTGTGTTTGCCATAATATGTTCAGTGTGCGCTGTAGTGTTTACCTTTACTCTATGGATAAGGTTGCGTATGCTAGGATTGGTCGTCGCCACGTCACGTGCTCTACCAGTAGCAAGCGCCCAGATTCCAACTAAATTATCGTATTTTTTGACCTCGAATAGCACGCCGATATTAACCTCAGCCAACCCTATGCAGTCAGCGACTAACACCCTGTTTGAAACATATTTCCATGTAATGTTTGCTGTATTGGGTTGCTTGGTACTTCTGTTGTTGGTTATAGCTGCTCGTCGTTCTGCTCAATGTTACTTTCGTCAAAATTGGCACTTATGTTTTAACATCGGAAATGAAACGGAAAATGTAGTCGTCAAAATTCAGTCACTACCTAATAGTCCGTATTGTTATCACTTCTCAGCCGCAAATTTTGTCCAATTACTGAAGATAAATGGAACATTATTTACCATCCTGGAAATTGATTGGAACACGCTTCAGATTTTATATGTTCCGACCGATACCGTTATGAAATTACGAACAGCAGTCCATTTGAGTTATTGGAAGGCACGGAAAATTCGTCGAATACTGAATACAGCATATTGGTGCTATCCTATTGGCAGTTGGCTAAACCAAAACATTTTCTTAACGGTGACCAAAAATAACACTGCGAACAGTGACGCGATTGAGCCGACGGCGCCTGATTTTAGTGATGGTGCAAGGCAGTCGTCGACTTTGTACCCTTCATTGCATGAGCAGCAGCAACAACAAATGCATGCTGGCTAAATATGTAATGTAGAAAACACGTATGATGCTCACTCGTGATTGTAATTGTTTTTCCTGAAGTTGAATAGTTGTCCTTGACTACAATTTGTTAGTTCATCATTACTATTTTAATGTCTGTTTAGCGAATAGCGGGTTTTACCCTGTCCTTTGAGTTGCTTGTAACGATTTTAACTAAGCAGCTGAGGATCAGAGTACGCCTGTTGTTCACACTTATACTACGTCGTGTGCACTTGTTATACATACTCGTAACTATAATTGTCTCATAATACATACTATGTCTCAGAGTTTGCATAAATAAATAAAAAAAACCCTTTTTTTCCCCTATCCAATTAGATCCGTAATGTAGTGTGCATAACACATTATTGTGCATGATAA
>Ga0209428_1000246_pt1 | contig 11307 bp, 5 predicted proteins | sample OlaalgELextract1_2_FD_187377 | JGI IMG/M metagenome (GOLD analysis project Ga0209428, IMG submission 187377) | Olavius algarvensis symbiont microbial communities from Tuscany, Italy - Type G ELBA extract 1 (SPAdes) (version 2) | ecosystem: Host-associated > Annelida > Digestive system >...
AACTGCAAAGATCATCTGCCACCTGACCCCTAACTTCCACTGATGAGCATTATCCCTCCTAACAGTGAGATGCCTCCTGAACTGCCCTGACGATGTACCAGCCCACCGGCATAGGCATATTGAATGCCATAAATCAGCCGCATCAGTGAATCAAAACAATCTATTCTGAAACAGAGGTTAACAATTTACCATAACAAAATGTATTTCTTCCAGATTAGTAAAAACTTGCTAAATAGTTTATCAGTATAAACTAAACATTAACTGTCGATGGTGCATAAGAAACTTTCGATAAATCCCAAGCCTAGAAAAATAACCTAGACTGCATGTACTTGAGTCCAAAATACTCATATTTCGCACGAAAAAAAAACGGGAACAGGCCAATTCAACTGCATTTTCCATACAATTGCATACAGAGTCTTAGACACAAGGAAGGCATTCAAGGACCAACTCTTTGAATCAGTCACTCTAGCTGAAGTTGTAAGCATAGTATACATAAATACATACTAAATAAATGTTACAAAGTTTCACGGAAATACTACGCCACCTCGTACAGGTGACTTAAAGTATACGTTACTGCATAACATAGCATGGACCAGCATACTATAGAAATGTCGAATGGAACGCTCAAGTGAGTGACGTAGCGCATGTAATTTACAAACAGTGGCAACAAGTGATGGAACGCTGTTACATTTCGTTGGATTTTGAATGAATATGAATGCCACTGAGTTTTTGGATGACTGGTTTTCAAACAAATTCCTACTGGGATAGTTATATATAAAGATATTGTGCCATCGCGTACATGCTGTCATTGCGTATTGCCGCACCTCAGGACGTCACAATAATGTATATGGTTATCTTCTGTAGATATCACTGTGACATGTTGAGGTGCCAGAGTACTGCAACTAATATCATAGTTTTACTAAAATACTACGCCACCTCTTATAGGTGACTGAAAGTACATGTCGAAATGGAACACTAAAGTAAGTGACGTAGCGTATGCAATTTACAAATTGTGGCAACAAGCGACGGAACGCAGTTAAATTTCCTTAGAGTTTCGTTGGATCACTCTACCTGCTGTATTCAGAACGAAAATTAATGCCACCGAGTTCTTGGATGACTTGATTTGAGACATATTCCTACTGGGATAGTGTGTTATACATACAGATATTGTATCATCTCGTACGTGCTCAGTCATTGCGTATTGTGGCATCTCATGATGTTACAGTGATATGTATGGGTATCTTCCTTACATATCACTGTGACATCTCGAGATGCCACAATGCGCAATGACGGCATGTAGGTGTCAATGCAACGCTGTTTATAAATGTTACTGACGTAGCTTATGTACTTTCTGGCTGTCTCCCTATCATGTTTAAACTGGTACTGATGACTGGGAGACTGGAAGCAGCTGCTTTATCGAAGCATTTAGGATAAACACAGTAAACCATTTAAACGGAAGTAAACAATAATTGTTATTATTATTAGTGACATAATTACTGTTGTAGGTGTTTTTATTGCTTTGATTCAAGTTCAAAAGCATGCCATAAATCAGCCGCATCAGTGATTACAATCAAAGAAACAATCTATTCTGAAATAGAGGTTAACAATTTACCATAAAAAATGTATTTCTTCCAGATTAGTAAAAACTTGCTAAATAGTTTTGTCAGTATTTTAAACTAAGCACTAACTGTCGATGGTGCATAAGAAACTTTCGACAAAGCCCAAGCCTAGAAAAATAACCTAGACTACATGTACTCAGTGTACATTTTGAGTCCAAAATACTCATATTTCGCACAAAAAAACGGGAGCAGGCCAATTCAACTGCATTTTTCATACAATTGCACAGAGTATCATCTTAGACACAAGGAAGGCATTCAAGGACCAACTCTTTGAATCAGTCACTCTAGCTGAAGTTGTAATCATAGTATACATATATACATACTAAATAAATGTTTTACGGAAATACTACGCCACCTCGTACAGGTGACTTAAAGTATACGTTACTGCATAACATAGCATGGACCAGCATATTATAGAAATATCGAATGCAAAGCTCAAGTGAGTGACGTAGCGTATGTAATTTACAAATTGTGGCAACAAGCGACGGAACGCAGTTAAATTTCCTTAGAGTTTCGTTGGATCACTCTACCTGCTGTATTCAGAACGAAAATTAATGCCACCGAGTTCTTGGATGACTTGATTTGAGACATATTCCTACTGGGATAGTGTGTTATACATACAGATATTGTATCATCTCGTACGTGCTCAGTCATTGCGTATTGTGGCATCTCATGATGTTACAGTGATATGTATGGGTATCTTCCTTACATATCACTGTGACATCTCGAGATGCCACAATGCGCAATGACGGCATGTAGGTGTCAATGCAACGCTGTTTATAAATGTTACTGACGTAGCTTATGTACTTTCTGGCTGTCTCCCTATCATGTTTAAACTGGTACTGATGACTGGGAGACTGGAAGCAGCTGCTTTATCGAAGCATTTAGGATAAACACAGTAAACCATTTAAACGGAAGTAAACAATAATTGTTATTATTATTAGTGACATAATTACTGTTGTAGGTGTTTTTATTGCTTTGATTCAAGTTCAAAAGCATGCCATAAATCAGCCGCATCAGTGATTACAATCAAAGAAACAATCTATTCTGAAATAGAGGTTAACAATTTACCATAAAAAATGTATTTCTTCCAGATTAGTAAAAACTTGCTAAATAGTTTTGTCAGTATTTTAAACTAAGCACTAACTGTCGATGGTGCATAAGAAACTTTCGACAAAGCCCAAGCCTAGAAAAATAACCTAGACTACATGTACTCAGTGTACATTTTGAGTCCAAAATACTCATATTTCGCACAAAAAAACGGGAGCAGGCCAATTCAACTGCATTTTTCATACAATTGCACAGAGTATCATCTTAGACACAAGGAAGGCATTCAAGGACCAACTCTTTGAATCAGTCACTCTAGCTGAAGTTGTAATCATAGTATACATATATACATACTAAATAAATGTTTTACGGAAATACTACGCCACCTCGTACAGGTGACTTAAAGTATACGTTACTGCATAACATAGCATGGACCAGCATATTATAGAAATATCGAATGCAAAGCTCAAGTGAGTGACGTAGCGTATGTAATTTACAAACAGTGGTAACAAGCGACGGAACGCTGTTATATTTCGTTGGAGTTTCGTTGAAACACTCTACCTGCTGTATTTTGAATGAATATGAATGCCATTGTGTTCTTGGATGACTTGTTTTCAAACAGATTCCTATTGGGATACTGTGTTATATATAAAGATATTGTGCCATCGCGTACACGCTGTCATTGCGTATTGCCGCACCTCAGGACGTCACAATGATGTATATGGTTATCTTCCATAGATATCACTGCGACATGTTGAGGTGCCAGATTACTGCAACTAATATTATAAAAGTTTTACGAAAATACTACGCCACCTCTTATAGGTGACTGACAGTATATGTCATTGCATAACATAGCATGCACCAGCATATTATCAAAATGTTGAATAGAACGCTCAAGTGAGTGACATAGCGTTTGTAATTTCTAAACAGTGGCAACAACCGATGGAACGCTGATACATTGAAACAGTTATGAATAACTCGTAGTGTACTGTATGAATGCTGAAACGTAAAACTCCAACGATGACATGCATACAGCCGTGTGCAGTGTATGATCTGAACAGCAACACTTTGTACACAGTGCAGCACATGAAAATTTGTGAATGGTATTGCATCTGATATATAAAATCTACTTCGTTTCATAATGTCATCATGACCGTTTAGTGCAGAGTTTATAATGTGACCCAAATATTACAGCTGTCTGTATACGGCAACAGGTCGACTTGGCCCTACTACTACAGCACGTAGTGGCTCTTGCTCCAATGTCAGCGATTACCAGCAGTTTGTGGCTTCCAAGTGATCTGGAAGGACTCCACAGTATGCGCTTCTTCACAAATTGTGAAAAGTTCCTATCAAAGCAAAATGACACTCATTACATTATATTACAGTATCGATAACACTTTTACAACACAATGCCAATATAGTGCAGCACAAAGATAATGAAAGACTTCCCTTTATCCTGAAAAATATAATACATGCATTGCTTGACTGATTGAATTGGTTGGCATGATTCAGTAATCACGGACAGGGCAAGTTAGTGTTACAGCCGTGATACATTTTGGGTACACTTTGACAGCAGTAGCACCCCGAGCTTCGTTGGAACACTCTACCTGCTTTATTCTGAACGAAAATGGATGTCCTTTGTGCTTGGACGACTTGTTTTCAGACATATTCCTGTTGAGATAGTGTGTCATATATACAGATATTGTGCCATCTCGTACACCCTGTCATTGCGTATTGTGGCACCTCAGGATGTCACAGTGATGTATATGGTTATCTTCTGTACATATCACTGTGACATCTTGAGGTGCCACAATACGCAATGACGATATGTATCAGATGTCACAATGCAATGCTGTTTATAAATGTGACTGACATAGCTTATGTACTTTTCGACTGTCTCGTTAATTTAAACTGTCTTACTGTGCAGTGGTAGAGATGACTGGAATACTGGAATATAAATGGTATTTAGAATAAACGCAGTATAAAACTAATTAAACTGACGTAAATGAAAGTGGCAGCAAACAGTTAAATGAAAAGCGTCCGCACTAAGCCACAAATCTGTGTACATATTGTCATCACGTGTAAGAACAGTGTTCACAGCATGACCAACAATAAATGTGCGCAGCATGAGCTGTGTTAGACCACAGTCTCTTAGTGCAGCTAAAGGGGACACGGTGCCTCATGCACCTCATGCGACCCGACCACGAACCTCCTCGCAGGCTCTGTAGATCAAGCGGAATGGCGTTCCGGATCGACTGTGCTCGGCCGACGGTAGATAGTTGTCCCACGCGACAGCTGCTCTCGTCGGCGTAGATGTTTCAGAATGCTCGTCGAGCAGTTGAATTCAGCGCCGATTCGCTGAATAAATTCGAAGACGTGGCGCTCCCACCACCAACACGATGTCGCTCTCTCCACAGCAGACAGAATATCACATTAGACTTGACGTTAACACGCTGACATACGTCGATCGACCTCAACTGTCTTCACAACTGTACAGCTCAACTGTTTCAGGCAGAATGAATTAGACTCGAGTGCTGAACACAATCGCGCCAGTACCACGCATTGTTTCACCAGTCGATCACACTCGGTCGTCACATGAGCCGGCTGTGGTCCGCTGGCTAAACTTAGAATCGAACTTTCACCAGACGCTAAACTGCGTCTGATCACATGACGGACCACGACGATGAATCATCCAGTCGGACACACACTTCGTCCCATCAATCATAATAATACTCAACATTTTAAGGGAAATCAGAGAGCTGAGCAGCATCATCTCCTATATAAGACTATCAAATATTTCAACTGTTACAGTACGGTTGCTGACCGCCCGTCGTTTGCTATTGGAGTCGACTACGAAGTAGTAGAGGACTATTCGGAATGCCCTCTGACGGCCATATTTCCACTTCCGGTACACTGGAAAACCGGAAATAGTATTCAGACGACGCTAGACAGAGACGCATTGCGCGGGATTCTCAGCATCTGCTGAGCTTCTTGTAGTCATTAACATTAAAATTATGGTGCATTTTTGGCAAACTTTTCTGTATTTGTGAGAAGAGTGGACACACGGTTTATCGTTGGCAGGAAATGTTAGTTCTAAAAGAAACCCCAAAAGGCAAAACAATGCCAAAGTCAGGCATTCCCAAAGAAACTAATAAATTTTTCACATATTCATGGCATTCCCACTCAAACCACAATGCACAATGCACAAATTGTGAAAAGTTCCTATCAAAGCAAAATGACACTCATTACATTATATTACAGTATCGATAACACTTTTACAACACAATGCCAATATAGTGCAGCACAAAGATAATGAAAGACTTCCCTTTATCCTGAAAAATATAATACATGCATTGCTTGACTGATTGAATTGGTTGGCATGATTCAGTAATCACGGACAGGGCAAGTTAGTGTTACAGCCGTGATACATTTTGGGTACACTTTGACAGCAGTAGCACCCCGAGCTTCGTTGGAACACTCTACCTGCTTTATTCTGAACGAAAATGGATGTCCTTTGTGCTTGGACGACTTGTTTTCAGACATATTCCTGTTGAGATAGTGTGTCATATATACAGATATTGTGCCATCTCGTACACCCTGTCATTGCGTATTGTGGCACCTCAGGATGTCACAGTGATGTATATGGTTATCTTCTGTACATATCACTGTGACATCTTGAGGTGCCACAATACGCAATGACGATATGTAAAGTGTTCTTTGCTATGTGCAGTGCAGCATACTAGTAGCTGAGCATTTTCTAAAAGTTTGAAGTTTCTTTCTTTAATGGTAAAAAATTACAGGCAGCTGAAATCTCTGAAAAATGACATGATCGCAAAAATTAAATATATTTGAAGCTAGAAATAAAAAAGGAGAAATGGAAGGATTACAGTTATTATACATGTTGTAGTCCAATATGTGCTCTGTACAACAGTGCAAGTTGCACATCTCTACTATCTGTCCCACATTGCCAGAAATGCACTAGAAGTTAATGACTAGAATGTGCTTGGACATTTACTTTGTGATTTTACAGGGTATTAAGTATATATCTGAAGCATCTATGGCAAACTTTTCTGTATATGTAAGGAGTGCTGGAACATGGTTTATTGTTGGGAGAAGATCATAGTTTTAGAATAAACCCAAAATAGCAAAACAGAATGCCAAATCCGGTGCTTCACTAAGGAACAATTAATTTTTTGACGTTTACATGGCGTTTCCACTCCAACCATAATGCACAGTCAAGTAGACTTTTCTATGTGCACTGCAGCGTACAATTAGATGAACATTTCCTGAACATTTGAAGTTTCTATCTTTAATGGTACAGAATTTACAGCCATCTGAAATCTCCAAAAAATAACACAATCACAACTATTGCATATACTTGAAGCCAGAAATAAGAATGGAAAAGAAATGGAAGGATTACGGTCATTATATAGTACAATATGTGCGCTTTGCAACAATGCAAGTTGCATATCTCTACTACCTGTCCCACATTGTCAAAAATGCATTAGAAGTTACGTGTTTGGACACATTTTTCGTCATTTTAGAGGCCAATAAGTATATATGTGAAGCCGCTATGTCAGACTTTTCTGTATTTATAAGAAGTATTGGTACAAAATTTATTGTTGGTAGAAAATCATAGTTCTAGAATAAACCTGAAAGGGCGAAACAGAATGCCAAAATCGGGGAACGGAACGAAAACACAACACGACGGTCGTCGGCCGTTGTCAAGCGACACAACCAAAGCGACACCGCTGTGGCAACACTCTGGATCTCATCATCACGCCGGCGACGTGTCAACTGGATGACGTTACTGTCGACCCTGCAGGTATGTTGTCCGACCACTCACTTGTCATCGGCAGACTTCCAGTTGCTGTTGAACCTGCGTTAATTTTTGAGCAACAGGTGCGTGCCTGGCGGCGTGTTGACCGTGCAAAACTAGGTCGGGCGTTGGAAGAGAGCGAGCTTTGTCAGCCAGTGTCGTCCGACGCCGACGTCGACCGTCTCTTCGACACGTACGACGCTGTGCTGCGAGACATTGCCGACCGCATGGCGCCGCTGCACACCATCCGTCGTCGTCGCGGACGTCTAGCGCCGTGGTTCGACGCCGAATGCCACTCAGAGAGACGAGAATGCCGTCGACTCGAGCGTCGGTACCGCCGTACATACACTGCTGAAGACCGTCGACTGTGGGTCAATGCTACACGCAGTCGGCATCAAACGTACCGTAACAAGAAGGAGCAGTACTGGCTCGCGCGCCTGACACGTTGCGGGCGCTCATCGTCTCAACTGTGGCGTTCCTTGTCGACGCTGCTCGGCCGAAATCGCGATGTGGCCAGTGCTACTGGTCACTCTGCCGACGGTTTCGCTGCGTTCTTCTCGCGCAAAATCGACGACATTCGTGCCGCGACGGCTGATGTGCCGCCACCATCTGTCGTCGCTCAGGCAGCGTCATCGTTACCGTCGTTCCGCCCGTGCACCACGAGCGAGGTACGCCGCATCATCATGACGTCACCGGTCAAGTCCTGTTCACTCGACGCAGTTCCTACATTTTTGGTGCGCGAGTTCGTCGACGTTCTTCTGCCCTACCTGACGAGCATGGTCAACGCGTCACTGGCTCAAGGTCGACTACCGACTTTACAGAAACATGCTATCGTGACGCCACTTCTTAAGAAGACGGGTCTCGACACTGCTGACATGGCCAATTTTCGCCCAGTTTCGAATCTCTCCTTCATGTCGAAAGTGGTCGAACGGGCTGTTGCCAGTCAGCTGACAGAGTATCTGTCCGCCAACAATTTATTACCGTGCTTCCAGTCAGCGTATCGGAAGAGACACTCGACTGAAACAGCAATACTGCGCGTTTTGTCGGACATGCTGATGGCTGCTGACGTGCGCCAAGTCACTCTACTCGGAATGTTGGATTTGTCGGCAGCATTTGACTGTGTTGACCACACGATATTGTTGCAGCGACTTCGGATTGGTTTTGGTCTAACCGACGTCGCTCTGAAGTGGATCGTTTCGTTTCTGACGGAACGGACACAGCAAATCGCCTACAATGGTGAATTATCCAGCATTCAGCATGTACTCTTCGGCGTACCGCAAGGCAGCGCGCTGGGACCGTTGCTATACGTGCTATACACCGCTGAGCTATTCCACGTTGTAGCTCGTCACGGACTGCGTCTACACATGTACGCCGACGACTGCCAAGTTTACCTTAGTTCGCCAGCCAGTGACGCAGCAACTGCCGTCGATCGTCTTTCTGCTTGCGTTGCTGACGTCAACGACTGGATGACGGCAAGCCGACTACGACTGAACCCATCGAAGACTCAGGTCATGTGGCTGGGTTCAAGTCAGCAGTTGGACAAGATAAACATCAGAGACGTCCCACTGTTGTCAGCCAGCGTAACGGTCGTCAACACAGCTCGTGACCTTGGCGTCATCCTTGACAGTCAATTGTCGCTGGACGCGCACGTTGCTTCTGTCTGCAGGAGCAGTTACTATCAACTGAAGCAGCTTCGTCCAGTCGCACGATCACTGTCTGTTGAGGCAGCTAAGACACTAGTCCAGGCATTTGTATCCAGCCGACTAGACTATTGCAACGCCATACTACACGGTCTACCAGAGAAGCTGATGAGACGCCTGCAGTCGGTGCAGAACGCTGCCGCGCGGATGATAACCAGTGCACGGCGGCGTGATCACATCACACCGATACTGCGACAGCTCCACTGGCTACCAGTACGACAGCGTGTCGATTTCAAGATTGCCGTCTTGGTATTCCAGTGTCTGACCGGCCACGCACCTGCTTATCTAGCCGACGACTGCCAGCTCGCCGCTGATGCCAGTGCTCGCCGACTCCGCTCAGCCGACACGGCGAAGTGCGTTGTCCGTCGCACGTACAACAACTTCGGCGACCGGTGCTTTGCAGCGGCCGGACCACGTCTGTGGAACACGCTACCACTCAACTTAAGACTGTGTGATAGCCTTGGACAATTCAAGCGGTCGCTAAAGACATTTCTGTTTGGGTTGTGAGACCACGGCGCCTTGTGACACTAGCTTTAAAGCGCGCCGCATAGAAATTTCCTTACTTACTTACTTACTTACTTACTTACTTATTGTTAAGCATTTTCAGGCGAAAAATAACTAAAGTCCAGTGTGTTTTGGGCCAAAATGTGACGGTTTTTGGGGATAAATGGGGATTTAATATTAAATTTAAGTTTTATAACCCCGAAAGGCACATCCGTGCGTGATTTCACGTCTAATGAGCTATCGCGCGTAAAAATCCATCAACCGGTCTGACCTGTACGCAAGTCCCAGAAAAAAAGGTAGGCCTATAAATAAAAAAGGCACAAAAACGTTATATTTCACCCATATGCCCAGAAGCTCCCAGTGGATAGATTTGTACCAAATTTGGTTTAGGGGGTCTTCTCGCGGACGTAATCAAATGTGCGGAATTTTGTTGCAGTCGGCTCATGGGTTTCGTTCTGTGAGGGGTCAAAATTCGCCATCTCCCATTGACTTGGCCGGTCGCCGTTAACACAGTGCTGGCGCTACCGCGCAGCCTGTGACAATTGTACAGAGTCGTTATTAACTGTAAGTAAGTAAGTAAGTAAGTAAGTAACAATATACTGATTAAGGTGACACTATCAAGTCAAAGACATTGCAAGTAAGCAAGTAAGAGTATTTATAAGGCGCAATAATCAAAAAGTCACGATGTCATATAAAATTAACTAAAAAAACTATCAAACAATACAGCTTAAATGATAACTTCATGAACTCTACAACAGATTGTCTTTGCAACGAGTAAGCACAAAAACGTCTACAAGACATCTGGATGTCCACAGACGGACTCTTTTGTAAGAGTGGCAACAAGCTCTGCTGTGGCAGTGAAACCGCGCGACGCTTTACACAGGCTATTGCCGATTGCAACATACAGACTAGAATTGTCAACATAATTGTCAAATTTAATGATACGCATGGCCTCGCTGCGACAGCTGAGCGTCTTGCTGAGTTAAAACAGTCTGCTGCGTTCTGCTGTACTGCTTGTCAGGCTGTACGACGTCAGAAATCAATGTTGATTTGTGTCATTGATTTTCGAGTTTTACCGTCTATCTCGAGAGGCGCGTAATGATTTGTAAACGAAGTTGTCCCCTCCCCTCTAGGGCCGTAGGTACGTCATTATTGGTTGCATCGGTGATTGAAAGCCGCGTCGTCGATACCCGTCGTGCGAGCACCAGCTTCTGGCGAAGTGCAATTTTGACAAATTAAGCGGGGCACGGGGACCATCGTCGATCACGTGACGGGACAAGCTACGTCACTGCCTAGATCGGCATCTAGCGTTTTTCATCTATATCGCAGCATCCGGCGCCAGACAGCACGTCAATATATGGACTCGATAAAAAACCGACCGAGAATCTAGTAATGCAACAAGCCATCGGAGCAATCACGTCCGCATAATGACCTCGCAGTTCAGGAAACATGTGTTACCGCGGCGGGATTATCACGTTATCAATCAATCAACCAATCAGAAAAATATTTAACGTGTCCAGAATAACAAATGTTATTGCGAGGTCCACGGAGACGTAGTCATCAGAGTAGGACATCAGGGAATGATTTCTGAAATAGATACGTCTTCAGTCGTTGACGA